>Ga0136846_1232032_pt1 | contig 67465 bp, 59 predicted proteins | sample HopSoiMetagenom2_FD_96841 | JGI IMG/M metagenome (GOLD analysis project Ga0136846, IMG submission 96841) | Grasslands soil microbial communities from Hopland, California, USA - 2 Assembly 2016 (version 4) | ecosystem: Environmental > Terrestrial > Soil > Grasslands | place: USA: Hopland... | reverse complement strand
CTACGGGCCGCAGGCGCTCCTATTTAACCGCAGAGGACGCAGAGAAGAGCGCAGAGAGCGCAGAGATCTCTGCGTCCTCTGCGAAAACCTCTGCGATCTCTGTGGTTTAATCGAGCGGCTCCGCTGCCTCACCGTCTCCGATTTCCATATGCGATCCCCCTGCCTTCATGGGGAGGGTGGCGCGCGCCGGAGGCGATGCGACGGGTGGGGAATAGTCGATCAAGCGCAGAGCCCGGTCGTGGCTTCCCCACCCTGGCCTGGCTGCGCCAAGCCTGTCCCTCCCCATGAAGGGGAGGGAAAATCACCCCACGACCCGCAGCTCGCGCCGGTAACGCTTCCAGTTCTCCACATAGTGTTTCGACCCGCCCAGGATCATCATCGCCTGCTCGGGGCTGACCTCGCGCACCACCTTGCCCGGCGCGCCCATCACCAGGGAGTTGTCCGGGATCTCCTTGCCCTCGGTGATCAGGCAGTTGGCGCCGATCAGGCAGTTCTTCCCGATCCTGGCGCCGTTCAGGACCACCGAGCCGATGCCCACCAGGCTGCCGTCCCCGATGGTGCAGCCGTGCAGCATCACCATGTGGCCTACGGTGACGTCCGCGCCGATGATGAGCGGCGAGCCAGTATCTGTGTGGCAGACGCTGCCGTCCTGGATGTTGGAGCCCTCGCCCACCACGATCGGATCGTTGTCCCCGCGCAGGGTGGCGCCCCACCAGACCGAGGCGTTTTTCTTCAAGACGACTCGCCCGATGACCGAGGCGCTGGGTGCGATCCAGTATTCGTCATCATTCGGTAGCTCAGGTGTCACATTGCCCAAGTTGTAGACAGCCACCGGGGAACCCCTTTGCTTGCGACATTCCGTCCGTTTAACGACTCGGAAAGGACGTTAGGATCATTCTAGTCGGGCGATTCGAGGGGGCGAAAGCCTTCGCGAAAGCCGCCACGGGGGCGTCGCCTCCGTGTTCTCGCGCTGGACGGGGTGGATGGCGCTGAGTCTGTTGTTCCCACGGGCGGTGACGCCCGGACCCGCAGAAGCCGCTGGGCCGCCAGGCCCGGCAAGCCGCCGCCGCAGTGTTTTCATCCGTTTTTCCAAAGGGCGCTCCCAGTCACGGGACGCCCTTTTTTCTTGCCCCCTGAGGAGGCCTTGATGAGCAAACGGGCTCTGAAGCGACAAGTGCGCGAAGGCGCGTTCGACGCCGGTCAATTCCAGGGGGACGATAAAATCCGCCGGTTGCCGATCGACCGCGGCTGGTCGCCATTGGCGCATCACAACGACGATCGCGAACAGGGGCGCGAGCAGGGCTACCTGAAGACGATCAAGGCCAAGTCGCCGGGCCAGCAGGAACTGATCGACGCCGTCGACGCCAAGAACCTGGTCCTGGCCCTGGGTCCGGCCGGCACCGGCAAGACCTACCTCGCCATCGCCAAGGCGGTCGAGGCCCTGGAAAGCGGCCGCGTCGGGCGGATCGTCCTGTCCCGTCCCGCGGTGGAGGCGGGCGAGTCGATCGGTTTCCTGCCCGGCGACGCGGAAGACAAGCTCGCGCCCTACCTGCGCCCGCTCTACGACGCGCTTTCCGACCGGCTCTCGATGAAGCGGGTGCGGGCGCTGATGGCCGAGGGCGCCATCGAGATCGCGCCGGTGGGCTTCATGCGCGGCCGCACGCTCAACAACGCCTTCGTGGTCATCGACGAGGCGCAGAACTGCACCTACGGCCAGCTCAAGATGCTGCTGACCCGCCTGGGCTGGCACTCGACCATGGTGGTGACGGGCGATCCGAACCAGTCGGACCTGCTACCCGAGATCTCCGGCCTGCGGCCGGTGGCCGAGCGGCTGGAGCAGGTGGCGAACATCGCCGTGGTGCGCCTCGCCGACTGCGACATCGTCCGCCACCCGCTGGTGGCGGAAATGCTGGGCGTCCTCTGACAAGGCGGCGGCGAGGGGAAACCGCTCCCCTCGCCGCCAACTCCGGACTTACGCCGCCTCGAGCTCTTCGAAGCTGGCCAGTTGCGCCGCCAGGGCGCGCTGGAAGGCCGGACGCGCCTCGCAGCGGGCCACGTAGGGCCCGAGCACAGGGTCACCGCTGACGATGTCGGTGTAGTTCAGGTTGCGCAGCACGGTGACCATCAAGAGGTCGCCCGCGGTGAAGCGGTCCTCCAGATACTCGCGCCCCTTCAGCCGGCGGGCCAGCGAAGCCAGCTTCATGCGGGTGAAGGCCTCCTGGGCCGGCTTGCGAGCCTTGGCCCAGGCCTCGTCGGTGAAGAAGACGTCGACGTTGAACAGGTTCTGGACGTGCGGCTCGATGGAGTTCAGCGCCGCGAACATCCACTGGACGGTCTTGGCCCGCCCCGCGTCGTCGCGCGGACACAGCGCTTCCGACCGCTCGGCGATGCGCAGCACGATCGCGCCGCTCTCGAAGAGGGTCAGGTCGTCTTCCATCAGCACGGGCACCTGGCCCCAGGGTTGCATCGCGCGGTAGTCGGGCGCGTCGCCGTCGCCCGGAGCCAGCAGCTTCTGGTCATAGGGGATGCCCGCCTCTTCCAGGGCCCAGCGGACCCGCAGGTCTCGGACGAGGCCGCGCGCGAAGGGCGGCACGGACTTGAAGCCGGTGATGGTGATCATTGGGAGTCTCCTTTTGCGAGGGTTTCGACGTAGGCCTGCTCGCAGTCCAAGAGGCGGCTCCAGCCCACGATGTGGTTGTTGCGCCGCTCGACCGTGCGGAACGGGGTCTGGTGGAAGGTCTGGATGGTGGCGCCGTTCTGTTCGGCGAAGGTGATGGTGACGAGGGTCTCCACGCCGGCCGCCGGCCCTGCGTCCCAGATGAAGGTGAAGACGATCCGGCGGTCGCGTTCGATCTCGCGGAAGACGCCCCGCTGCCAGTTCTCGCCAAGCGTCGGCGAGACGATGCAGGCGCGCCAGGCGCCGCCGGGCCGGAAGTCCTGCTCGAAGTGCTTGCACACGTACTGCGTGGGGCCCCACCACCGCACGCGGTGGTTCGGATCCTCCCACATGCGGAACACCAGCGGGACCGGGGCGGCGAAGGCGCGGACGAGGTAGAGCTCGTCGTCCTGGACCACGGCCGGATGGGGCGGAAGGGCCGCGTCAGTTCTTGCGTCCATCGGGGTCTCCTTTGGTCAGTTCCGCGAGGTAGGCGTCCATGCGGTCGAAGCTGCCGTCCCAGAAACGGCGGTAGTGGCTGAGCCAGCCGTCGACCGCCTTCAGGGCCTCCGGCGTCAGGCGGCAGGGCCGTCGCTGGGCGTCGCGGCCCTGGACGATCAGGCCGGCGGACTGCAGCACCTTCAGGTGGCGGGAGACGGCCGGCAGGCTGATCTCGAACGGCTCCGCCAGTTCGCCCACGGTCGCCTCGCCCTGCGCCAGCCGCGCGAGGATCGCCCGGCGGGTCGGGTCGGCCAGGGCCGAGAGCGTGGCGCTCAGGGGATCGAGCTGCTGCGTCGTCATTAGCGCATCCGTTAAATAACGTCTCTGTTAAATAAGAGACGCCATGCCGCTGTCAAGCCGGTTGCGTCGAAGGGTTGTTTCAGGTAGATAGTTCGTCGACCTAACTACTTGAGCCGATGTCCCAGCCCCTCACCACCAGTCCCATCGTCGACCTGGCCGACGCCCTGCGTCCCGCCATCCTGCGGGTGTCGCGGCGGCTGCGGCAGGAGGCGCAGAAGGCGGGCCTCTCGGCGCAGGACGCGCTCCTGCTGGGCCACATCCGCAAGCATCCCGGCGTCGGTGTCAGCGCCCTGGCCGAGCTGGAGCGCACCTCGAAGCCCACCATGAGCGCCCACATCAAGCGCCTGGAGGCGGCCGGCCTGGTGGCCCGCAGCGGCGACGCCGAGGACGGACGCCGCTCGGGCCTGGCGATCACCGTGGCCGGAACGCGCAAGCTGGAGGCGATCCGCCGCCAGCGGAACGACTGGCTGGCCGCACGCCTGGCGCGCCTCACCCCCGCCGAACGGGCTGCGCTGGACGCGGCGGCCGCACCGCTGCTGCGCCTGGCCGACGCATGAGCCCGACCGACGAGACCTTGGAGGCCCTGGCGCCCCCCGAGGCGACACAGGCGGGCGAAGCTGAGGCGCCCGACGCCGCGGCGGCGCAGTTCCGGCGCGGCTGGCTGGTGCCGGCGATCATCGGCTCGGCGCTCCTGATGCAGACGCTGAACGCCACGGTGATCTCCAACGCCCTGCCCGCCATGGCGCACGCCTTCCACGTCGAGCCGCTGCGGCTCAACATCGCCATCACCGTCTATCTCCTGGCGGCGGCGATCTTCCTGCCGCTGTCCGGCTGGCTGGCCGACCGCTTCGGCGCGCGCCGCGTGTTCATGACTTCCATCGTCCTCTACGCCCTAGGCTCGGTGGCCTGCGGCCTGTCGCACGACATCTGGCAACTGATTCTGGCCCGCTTCGCCCAGGGCGCAGCGGGGGCCACCCTGATGCCGGTGGGCCGCCTGGTCCTGCTGCGCACCACGCCCAAGAGCGAGCTGGTGGGCGCCCTCTCGGTGGTCACCATGCCGGCCCTGCTGGGCCCTGTGGTCGGGCCGGTGATCGGCGGCGCCATCGTCACCTTCGCCAACTGGCGCTGGATCTTCTTCATGAACCTGCCGATCGCCGCCCTCGGCCTCGTGCTGGTGTTCCGCCATGTGCCCGAGGTCCGCGAGCACGACGCGCCGCCCGTGGACCTCCTGGGCATCGTGCTCACCGGCGTAGGCCTGGCGGCCCTGATCTTCGGCTTCGAGAACCTGGGACGCGACGCGCTCAGCCCCTGGGCGGTGGCGGGCCTCTTCGTGCTCGGGTTCGCCGGCCTCGGCGTCTACGGCTGGCACGCCGCCCACACGCCGCACGCCGTGGTGAACCTGACGATCTTCCGCAAGAAGACCTTCTCCGCCTCGGTGATCGGCGGCGCCTGGATGCGCATCGCCATGGGCGCCAATCCCTTCCTGCTGGCGATGCTGCTGCAGGTCGCCTTCGGCCTTTCGGCCTTCGCCGCGGGCCTGATGACCTTCATCTCCGCCGTGGGCGCCCTGGTGATGAAGACCACCGCCCCGCCGATCCTGCGGGCCTACGGCTTCCGCACGGTGCTGCTCGTCAACGCGGTGATCGTCGGCGCGAGTTTCATGGCCTACTCGCTGTTCCGGCCCAGCTGGCCGCACTGGGCGATCATGCTGGTGCTGGGGATCGGGGGCTTCTTCCGCTCTCTCCAGTTCACCGCCCTGAACGGCATGGCGTTCGCGGAGGTCGAGCAGGACCAGATGAGCCGGGCGGCCACCACCTCCTCGATGATGCAGAGCCTGGTGCAGTCCATCGGTATCGGCCTCTCGGCCAGCCTGCTGCACGCGCTGATGACCTGGCAGGGCCAGACCCACCTGACCGTCGAGAGCGTGACACCGGCGTTCGTGATCATCGGCCTGGTGACCATGATCTCCATGCTGTGGTTCGTGCGCCTGCCGAGCGATGCGGGTGATGAGATGAACGGTCGTAAGCCCCGGTAGCGGCGCCGAACGGACATCCCTAAGGTGCCCGCAATCCCGCTGTTGGAACCGAGCCTGCACGTATGAAATTCCTCAGACTGGCCGCCGCCCTCTTCGTCGCCGCGGCCATTCCCGCCATGTCCGACGCTGCGCCCGCCAGACCGAAAGCCAAGCCCGCCGCGGCGGAGCGCGTGGTGCTGCCCAAGGACGTGCGGCCCGACCGCTACGACATCCACATCCGTCCCGACGCCGGGCGTCTGACCTTCAGCGGCGAGGCGAAGATCGCGCTGACGGTGCTGAAGCCCACCGACCGGATCGTGCTGAACGCGGCCGATCTGACATTCCGCTCCGTGCGCCTGTCCGGCGTCGCCGCCGCGCCGAAGGTGGTGGAGGACAAGGACCAGCAGACCGCCGCCTTCGTCTTCGCCAAGCCCCTGGCGCCGGGCCGCTACACCCTCGCCATCGCCTACGACGGCCAGATCTACCAGCAGGCCTCGGGCCTCTTCGCCCTCGACTACGAGGCTGACGGCGCCAAGAAGCGCGCGCTCTTCACCCAGTTCGAAAATTCCGACGCCCGGCGCCTCGCGCCCATGTGGGACGAGCCGGGCGTCAAGGCGGTGTTCGGGCTGACCGTGGACGCGCCGCAGGGCGAGATGGCGGTCTCCAACATGCCGGTGGCCACGGAGAAGGCCCTGCCCGGCGGCCTGAAGGAAGTCCGCTTCCAGGACAGCCCGAAGATGAGCTCGTACCTGGTCTTCCTGGGGCTCGGCGACTTCGAGCGGATCCACAAGATGGTCGGCAAGACCGACGTCGGGGTGGTGGTCCGCAAGGGCGACGCGGCGAAGGGCGAATACGCCCTGGACGCCGCCGTGAAGGTGCTGGGCTTCTACAACGACTATTTCGGCGTCCCCTACCCGCTGCCCAAGCTGGACCTGGTGGCCGGCCCCGGCCAGAGCCAGACCTTCAGCGCCATGGAGAACTGGGGCGCGATCTTCTACTTCGACTACGCGATCCTGATCGATCCCAAGCTCTCCACCGAGACCGACAAGCAGAACGTCTTCACCACCGTCGCGCACGAGACCGCGCACCAGTGGTTCGGCGACCTGGTGACCATGGAATGGTGGGACAACCTCTGGCTCAACGAAGGCTTCGCCTCGTGGATGGAGAACAAGTCCACCGACCACTTCCACCCCGAATGGCACATGTGGCTGGGCACCCAGGCGGGCCAGCAGGGCGCCATGCGCACCGATGCGCGCGGCGGCACCCACCCGATCATCACCCCGATCCGCGACGTCTTCGCCGCCGCCAACGCCTTCGACGTCATCACCTACCAGAAGGGCCAGGCGGTGATCCGGATGCTGGAGAGCTATGTGGGCGAGGACGCCTTCCGCGCCGGCGTGCGCAACTACATCAAGGCCCATGCCTACGGGAACACGGTGACCGACGACCTCTGGACCGAGATCGACAAGGTCTCGCCGAAGAAGGTCACCGCGATCGCCCACGACTTCACCCTGCAGGCCGGCGTGCCGCTGATCCGCGCCAAGCCGGCAGGCGCCGGCGCGATCGCGCTCAGCCAGGAGCGCTTTGGCACCGAGCCCGAGCAGCGCACGCCGCGCACCTGGCACACGCCGGTGGCGGTGAAGGGCGTTGATGGCGGCCGCTGGGACGGCGTCGTGGCCGCAGGCCAGCCGCGCACGGCGCCGGTCGCCGCGCCGGCCGTCGTGAACGCCGGCCAGACCAGCTACTTCCGCACCGCCTATGCGCCGGAGCTCTGGGCGGCGCTGGCCCCGCAGTTCGGCCGGCTCGACCCCGCCGACCAGCTGGGCCTGCTCTACGACAGCCGCGCCCTGGGCGAGACCGGCGTCACGCCGATGAGCGACTTCCTGGCCCTCGCCAAGAACGCGCCGTCCACCGGCGAACCCATCGTGCTGCAGACCCTGTCCGAACAGCTGGACGCCCTGGACTGGCTCTACGAGGGCAGAGCCAGCCGCCCCGCCTATCGCGCCTTCGTCTTCAGCCGCCTGGGTCCCATGGCCCAGCGGCTGGGCTGGGATCCCAAGGCCGGCGAACCGGACAACGACGCCGTTCTGCGCCGTTCGGTCCTCACCACCCTGGGGGAGATGGGCGAGCCGGCCGTGGTGGCCGAGGCGCGCCGGCGGTTCGAGCGTTGGCTTACCGACCCCGACAGCCTGAAAGGCGCCGTGCGCCGCACCGTCCTGGGCGTGGTGGCGGCCAATGCCGACGCGGCCACGTGGGAGCAGATCCACCAGAAGGCCAAGGCCTCCACCGACATCACCGACCGCGCCCGGCTCTACCGTCTGCTCGGCGCCAGCAACGACCCGGCCCTGGCCGACAAGGCCCTGGCCCTGGCGCTGAGCGGTGAGCCCTCCGCCACCGACGGGCCCGCCATCATCGCCGCCGTCTCCGAGATCTATCCGGACAAGGCCTTCGACTTCGCCCTCGCCAACCGCGCCAAGCTTGAGACCTATCTGGAGCCGACCAGCCGTGCGTCCTACTACCCGCGCCTGGCGACGCTCTCGCGCGAGCCGGCGATGCTGGACAAGCTCGCGGCCTTCGCCGCCACCCTGCCCGCCTCCAGCCGCGGCGAGGCCGAAAAGGCGAGAGCCTCGATCCGCTACCGCCTGGCGGTGATCAAGGACCGCGTGCCGGAGATGGAGCGCTGGCTGGCGGCCAACGGCGGTTGAGCCGGGATCAGCGCGGGGGTCAATCGCACGGCTCGGCCTCGCCGCGCTCGACGTCGACCCGGAAGCACTGGCGCTCGCCTGTCTCCAGGTCCTCGACGTAGAGGCTGACGTCGCCCTCAGCGTCGGCCAGCGGGTGCTGGTGCTCGACGAACTGCAGGGCCGCGTCCTCAAAGCTCTGACCTTCGACCAGGTGGGCGCGCGCCGCCGCCTCGGCGACGCCGTGCACGCAGTAGCGGCGGGTGATGGTCTCGCTCATGCCGCCCTAACGCGCGACCGAGGCCTTCGGAGTCACCGGGCGGCGTAAACCTGTGGACGGAAGGGCTTGATGCGCACCGACAGGCCCGGCGCCACCCCGATCGGCAGTGTCGGACCATGGCCGATCAGCTCCATGGCGTGGCCCTCGATGCGGCAGTCGATGCGCACGTCAGGGCCGCGCTGGGCGACGCCTGTGACCTCAGCCGCCAGGCCCGCCCCGTCCACCGGCGCGAAATCCACCTCGTCCGGGCGGAAGAACACCTCGACCGGCCCGCCCGGCGCATCCTTCGGCGCCGCCGACTCCCAGTCCGCGATCCGCAGCCGCCCCGCCTCGATCACCCCGGGCAGCCGGCAGGCCTGGCCCAGGAAGTCGAAGACGAACGGCGTCGCGGGATGCTCGTAGACCTCGTTGGGCGCGCCCAGCTGGATCAGCTCGCCGTCCTTCAGGATCGCCACGCGGTCGGCGAGGTCCAGCGCCTCCTCCTGGTCGTGGGTGACGAAGACGGTGGTGACGCCGGCCCGGTCGTGCAGCTCGCGCAGCCAGCGGCGCAGCTCGCGCCGCACCTGGGCGTCCAGCGCCCCGAACGGCTCGTCCAGCAGCAGCATGCGCGGCTCGATGGCCAGCGCCCGCGCCAGGGCCACCCGCTGCCGCTGGCCGCCGGAGAGCTGGGCCGGGAAGCGCTTGTCCAGCCCCTCCAGCTGCACCAGCGACAGCAGGTCGGCGACCCGCGCGCGGATGTCGGCGCGGCTGGGCTTCTCGCGCCGGCTGCGCACGGTCAGCCCGAAGGCGATGTTCTGCTCCACCGTCATGTGGCGGAAGAGGGCGTAGTGCTGGAACACCATGCCCACCCGGCGGCGGCGCACGGGCAGGCTGAGGAAATCCTCGCCGCCGAAGCGCACCTCGCCCGCGTCCGGCTTCTCCAGCCCCGCCAGCACGCGCAGCAACGTGGTCTTGCCCGAGCCCGACGGACCCAGCAGCGCCAGGAACTCCTTGTCCCGCGCCTGGAGCGACACGTCCTTCAGCGCCGGGAAGCGGCCGAAGGCCTTGGAGACGCCCTTGATCTCGAGCGCCAGCGCGTCGTCAGGATCTATGGCCGAGCGCGAGCTCGCCGGCGTGTCGCCATTCGAGGACGGTCTTGAGGACAAGCGTGATGATCCCGAGGCCGGCCAGGAGCGATGCCGCGGCGAAAGCGCCGACGGAGTCATAGTCATTGTAGAGCACCTCGACGTGAAGCGGCAAAGTGTTGGTGAGCCCGCGGATGTGGCCTGAGACCACCGAAACCGCCCCGAACTCGCCCATTGCGCGCGCATTGCAGAGCAGGACGCCGTAGAGCAGCGCCCACTGGATGTTGGGCAGGGTCACCCGCCGGAAGGTCGTGAAGCCGCCGGCGCCCAGGGTCAGGGCCGCCGCCTCCTCGTCCGCGCCCTGGGCCTGCATCAGCGGGATCAGCTCGCGGGCCACGAACGGGAAGGTGACCAGGATGGTCGCCAGGACCAGCCCGGGCACGGCGAAGACGATCTTGATGTCGTGGTCCACCAGGAAGGTCCCGAACAGGCCCTGGGCGCCGAACAGCAGCACCCAGACCAGGCCCGAGACCACCGGCGAGATCGAGAACGGCAGGTCGATGAGGGTCAGGAGCACGCTCTTGCCGCGGAACTCGAACTTGCTGATCGCCCAGGCGGCAGAGACCCCGAACACGGCGTTGAGCGGCACGGCGATGGCGGCCACCAGCAGCGTCAGCTTCACCGCCGCGATGGCGTCCGGCTCCTTGAGCGCCGCCAGGAAGGGCGGCAGGCCCTTGGCCAGCGCCTCCTGGAACACCACGACCAGCGGCAGGCCGATCAGGCCCATCATCACCGCCGCCGAGGCCAGCAGCATCAACGGCGCGATCCCCGGCAGGCGGATCCGCGCGATCGGGCGTGCGGCCACGGCTGGCGTCGCGGTGGAGGCGGCGGGCGGAAGGGCGAGCTGGCTCATGCGCGCCCCCGGCGGGCCAGGAAGATCTGCACCGCGTTCATCCCGGCGAGCGCTCCGAACGAGATCGCCAGCATGGCCAGGCCGATGGCCGCGGCCCCCGCGTAGTCGTACTGCTCGAGCTTGATGACGATCAGCAGCGGGGCGATCTCGGTCTTCAGCGGCATGTTGCCGGCGATGAAGATCACCGAGCCGTACTCGCCGACTGCGCGGGCGAAGGCCAGGCTGACCCCCGACAGCAGCGCCGGCGCCAGCGCCGGGATCACCACCAGGGCGATGCGCTGCAGATCGTTGGCGCCCAGGGTCTGGGCGGCCTCCTCCACGTCGCGGTCTAGGTCCTGCAGCACCGGCTGGATCGAGCGCACCACGAACGGCAGGCCGATGAAGGTCAGGGCGATGAAGATGCCCAGCGGCGAATAGGCGGTCTTCAGCCCGATCTTAGCCGCCAGGGCCCCGAGCGGGCCGGCGGGGGCGTAGATGGTGGTCAGCGCGATGCCCGCCACCGCAGTCGGCAGGGCGAACGGCAGGTCGACGAAGGCGTCCATGAGCCGCCGCCCTGGAAAGTCGTAGCGGGTCAGGGTCCAGGCGATCAGCAGCCCCAGTGGCGCATTGGTCAGCGCCGCCGCCAGAGAGACGCCGAAACTGACCCGCAGCGCCGCCGCCACCCGCGGCGAGGTCAGGGTGCGCACCACCCCGTCCAGGCCCAGCTCCCACGGCCGCAGCGCCAGCATGGTGAGGGGGATGATGACGATCACCCCGAGGTAGACCAGGGTCACCCCCAGCGACAGACCCAGGCCCGGCAGGATGGAATGCTCCACCAGCCGGGTCCGCCTGGGCCAGGCGTCGGTGACGGGACGGACGACCGTGGCGGCAGCCGCGCGGTCGGTCACGGCTTGTAGATCCGGTCGAACACGCCGCCGTCGGCGAAGTGGGTCGCCTGGGCCTTCTTCCAGCCGCCGAACGCCTGGTCGATGGTGACGAGCGGCAGCTGCTTGAACGCGACGGCGTACTTGGCCGCGATCTCGGGATTGCGCGGGCGGAAGTGGTGCTTGGCCACGATTTCCTGGGCGCGGGGGCTGTAGAGGAAGTTGAGATAGCCCTCGGCCTGGACCCGGGTCTTGTGGCGGTCGACGTTCTTGTCCACCAGCGCCACCGGCGGCTCCGCCAGGATCGACTGCGACGGATAGACGATCTCGAAGTTCGGCCCGAACTCGTCGATGGTCAGATAGGCCTCGTTCTCCCAGGACAGCAGCACGTCGCCGATCTTGCGCTGGGCGAAGGTGGTGGTCGCGCCCCGCGCGCCGGTGTCGAGCACCGGCACGTTCTTGTAGAGCTTGGTCATATAGGCCTGGGCGCCCGCATCGCCGCCGCCCGACTTCAGGCCATAGGCATAGGCCGCCAGATAGGCCCACCGCGCGCCGCCGGAGGTCTTCGGGTTCGGGGTGATCACGCCGACCCCCGGCTTGATCAGGTCGCCCCAGTCCCGGATCTTCCACGGGTTGCCCTTGCGCACCAGGAACACGATCGTCGAGGTGTAGGGCGTGGAGTTGTTGGGCAGGCGGCTCTGCCAGTTGGCCGGCAAGAGCTTGGCGCGGTTGGCGATCTCGTCGATGTCCGCGGCCAGGGCCAGGGTGACCACATCGGCCTGCAGCCCGTCGATGACCGCCCGCGACTGGGCGCCGGAGCCGCCGTGACTCTGGTTGATGGTCAGGACCTGGCCGGTCTTGCCCTTCCAGTAGTCGATGTAGGCGGCGTTGATCTCCTTGTAGAGCTCGCGTGTCGGGTCGTAGCTGACGTTCAGCAGCGTCGCGGGCTTCAGCGCCTGCGCCAGGGGGGCGGCCGGCAGGGCGGCCGCGGCCAGGCCTGCGCCGCTGGCGGCGAGCAGGCGGCGGCGGTCGAGAATGGGGCTCTCGGTCATGAAGGGTCCCTCAGGATTTGGCTTAGAACGCGTACTGGGTACGAAGCGACCAGACGCTGTAGGTCTGGCCGACCTGGGCGCCCGCCGGGGGGGTCAAGGCGCCGGCGCCGAACGCAGTTCCGCCGGGCGACAGCCGGTCGACGTCCACGTGCTGGTAATCGGCCAGGAAGCGGACGTTGCTGTTGGGGTACCAGTTCAGGCCCACCGTGACGATCTTCTGCTCGCCGCCGCGGATGGCGCTGGCCAGGGTCGGCGTGCCGGGCGAGCCGGGCGCATAGTCCAGGTTCAGGTCCGAATAGCGGGCCGCCAGCTCCCAGACGCCGAGGGCGCGGGTCTTCAGGTCGAACGGCTTGTCGATCTTGGGGGCGTCGAAGCCGCCGGCGGCGGTGTTGTAGCGGCGCGGCTGGCCGGTGAGGGTCCAGGCCCCCGCCACGTACCAGCCGTCGAAGTGCGGATCGGCCAGGACCGAGTTGCGGCGGTCCACATTGATCCGGAAGTACTCGCTGGAGACGGTGAACTGCTTCACCTGGCCGCCCAGCTCCAGGCCGTAGGCGACCACCCCGTCGGCGTCGAGGCTGCCGGTGTCCACCAGCCGTGTGCCGTCCACCCGCAGCTCAGGCCGCTCGCGCAGCCGCACGGGGGTCGCCGCGCCGCCGGCGGCCGTCACGTCCGGCCCGGTCGCGGCCGGATTGATCACCCAGTTCAGGTTGGCGCCCACATGGATCAGGGCGTCGGCGGTCCGGTAGGGCACAAAGGTGGCCCGGCCGATGAAGCCCAGCTGCTCGTCGAAGCTTGAGACCCCGATGGTGTTGCCCGTCACGGTGCCGGCCAGGCTCCAGCGCTCGCCGCTCGCGAAGGCCGAGGCGCCGACCCGGCCGTCGCCGCCCGCTAGCCCGCGGACCAGTTCGGCGGCCGCCGGGCGCTCCAGGAACAGCGAGGAGGTATTGGGCGTGGCGTCCTCGAGGCTGGTCGTCTGGGCGTAGGCGCCGACGCGCAGCTTCACGGGGTTGAAGCCCGCGTACTCGATGTAGGCGTTGTTGATCTTGCCAGGGTCCTCGACGCCGGCGCCGCCGAAGTCGAACAACAGGTTGTAGCTCCAGTCGCCCCAGGCCTTGCCCTCGATGCCGAACCGCACGCGGCGGAAGTTCGTGCCGTCGGACAGGTCGCGGGCGTGGTCGGCCTCGCCGGCATCGCCCAGGGAGCCGCGGCGGAAGTCCGTCGCCAGCGGGCCGGGGTCGTGCTGGTCGTACTTGGCCGCGTCCAGCTGCACGATGCCGCGCAGCGAGGCGGTGAAGCGGCCGTCGGGCGAGGAGATGGTCGGCCGGCCATTGGCCAGCGAGACCGTCGGCTGGCTGGCGATCTGGCCGCGGATCGCGCTGACGTTGCCCGACGCCTGGACCTTCAGGTCCTGGATCTGGCCTTCGAGCTCCTCGTTGCGCTTCTCCAGCGCATCGAGGCGCCCGACCAGCGCCAGCAGTTGCTCCTGGCTGACGGTCACCGGCTGCGGCTTGGCCGTCGCCGTGGCCTCCTGCGCCAGGGCCGCCGGCGCCGCGCCGCACAGCAACACCGCCACCGCGCTCGCCCCCAGGATCCGTCCAGACATGCGCATGCTTCGTCCCTCTCCGTCACTGCGGGGATGAAGTTATGCCGATAAATCCTATCAGGTAACTAGGATTGGCCTGATGGAGCTTGAAGAAATTCTGCTAGCTCAGACGAGCTTGGCGTACCGGCGGCTGGCTTCTCCCCAGGTCATCGCCTTCATGAAGGCGTCGACATAGGCGCCCGCCTTTGCGCCGTAGTCCAGGGCGTAGGCGTGTTCGTACATGTCGAGCGCGAGGATCGGCGCGCCATCGGCCAGGGTCATGGTGTGGTCCGCCGCCCAGGTGTTCACCAGGCGCCCATCGTGGCGGCTGAAGGTGAGCAGAACCCAGCCGGAGCCGCCCCCCAGCGCCTTGCCCATGGCCACGAACTCCGCACCCCAGCGGTCCAGGCTGCCGAAGTCCCGCTCCACGGCCGCCGCCAGCGCGCTGGACGGCGCCGCCTTCGCGCCCAGCCCCGCGAAATAGAGGTCGTGGAGGACCATCGAATTCCAGGCGATGAGCTCCTCGCGCTTCAGCCCGTTCAGGCGGTAGCCGGGCGCGGTGGCCATATCCAGGGCGCCCAGTTCGCCGCGGATCGCGCCCAGCCGCTTCACGGCGCCGGCGTAGTTGTTGTCGTGGTGGCTGACGAGCAGGGCTTCGGAGAGGCCCGGCACGCCCTTCGGGTCGAACGGCAAGGGCTTGACCTCGAAGGCCGCCGCAGGCGCCGCGGCCGGAACTGCGGCCGCCGCACTCACAAGAGCCGCGCCGCCCAACAGCTGGCGACGTCCGATAGCGATGTCCTTCATGGTGGTCCTCCTAGGCTTGAAATTGAGACGCTGCGGAACGGGTCGTGCCGCTGGCGTGTGGGGCGAGGCGCGCCGCCAGGGCCGCGGCGATGGCCACCGGCGCCTCGTCCGGCATGGGGCTGACCGAGCTGGCGTTGATCTCGCACAGGACGTAGCTGTCCGCGCCCGCGGCATCGGGCGGCCCGAGCAGGAAGTCGGCGTCCCAGATCAGCGGCAGGTCGTCCGGCGCCAGATTCAGCGCGCGGCAGAGCTGGGGCGTCCATTCGCCTTCCATCAGCCGGCGCAGCGGCTGGAAGCGCGGATCGTCCGGTCCCGAATAGAGGCGCGGGCCGTGCGGCGCATCCGCGGGCGCCAGCATCCGCACCTTCTGCCGCCCGAACCCGGCGCAGCGGCCGCCGGCCATGTAGCAGCGCACCATGCCCTCGGTCAGGCGCGGCTGGAACGCCTGGTCGACCAGTCCGCCAGCCTCCTCGAAGTCCGGCGCGCGCGCCGCGAACAGCGCCGCGAACGACAGCGTCCGCGGGCTGGGATCGCCGTCCGCCGCCTGGACGCGCACCCGCCCCTCGCCGGCCGCCTCGACCTTCCAGACCCCCTGCCCGCCGTTGCCGCGGTTGGGCTTCAGGACCCGCGGACCGGCGGCCACCCGCGCGGGGAACGTGGCCGCAAAGTCCGCAGCCTCGGTGTGGAAGCCGCAGTCCGAGCCCCAGCCGAGGTCACGGGTGCGCCAGAGCACCGCCTTCACGCCCATGCGGTCGATGACGTCGGGGTGGCCGCTCACCAGGACACCGGCGTCAGCCACCTCGCGCAGCAGGCCGTCCAGGCGGTCGCGGCGCAGGCCGTCCTGCAGTGGGTTCACCCAGACCAGGGCCGCGGCCACGCCCAGCAGCTGGGCCCGAACCGCCGGGATGGCGCCCTCGTGGAAGACGCACGGCTCGGGTGCGAAGCCCGCCTGCGCCAGCGCATGGGCCACCGCGGAGAAACGGCTGTCCACCAGCCGCGCCTCGCGCCGCTCCAGCGCATCGCCGCGCCAGACCAGGGCTATCTTGGGAAGGTTCTCGTCCATGTCTGCTCCTCGCCCCCCGAGGGGCTCAAACGGAGCGGATGCTTGGACGTGGGTGCGTCTGACCGGGCGATCCGCGAAAGGCCCGATGACCGGACCTTAACAGACCGCGCGGCGGGCGGAAGCCTACTCCGCCGCCATCAGCACGCGGCCGGCGGTGAAGGAGGTCTTCATGGCCAGCTCGGCCTTCGCCTCTTCGTATTCCGAGGCCAGCCGGGCCACCAACTCGCCCGCCGTCGGAACGTTCTTCACCGCCCCGATGCCCTGGCCGCAGCCCCAGATGTCGCGCCAGGCCTTGGACTTCTGGTTGCCGCCTGAGCCGAAGTTCATGGCCGAGGGATCGGACTTCGGCAGGTCGTTGGGGTCCAGCCCCGCGGCCGCCACCGACGGCGCCAGGTAGTTGCCGTGAACCCCGGTGAAGAGGTTGGTGTAGACGATGTCCTCGCCGGTCGAGGCGACGATCATGTCCTTGTAGCCCTCGGCCGCGGCCGCCTCCTGCGTGGCGATGAAGGCCGAGCCGATATAGGCCAGGTCCGCGCCCATGGCCTGGGCGCCGAGGATGGCCCGACCCGTGGCGATGGAGCCGGAGAGCGCGATCGGCCCGTCGAACCACTCGCGCAGGCCCTGCACCAGAGCGAAGGGCGAAAGCGTGCCGGCGTGCCCGCCCGCCCCGGCCGCGACGGGGATCAGGCCGTCGGCGCCCTTCTCGATCGCCTTGCGCGCGAAGCGGTCGGTGATCACGTCATGCAGCACCACGCCGCCGGAGTCGTGGACCGCCTTGTTCACATCCTCCCGCGCGCCCAGCGAGGTGATGACGATCGGCGCCTTCCACTTGGAGGAGGCTTCCACGTCGTGTTCGAGGCGGTCGTTGGTCTTGTGGACGATGTGGTTCACCGCGAACGGCGCCGACGGCGTGTCCGGATGGTCGCGGTCCCAGATCGCCAGTTCCTCGGTGATCTGGTGCAGCCACTCGTGCAGCAGCGACGCCGGCCGCGCGTTCAGCGCCGGGAACGAGCCCACCACCCCGGCCTTGCACTGGGCGATCACCAGCTCCGGCACCGAGATGATGAACAGCGGGCTGGCGATCACCGGCAGGCGGAGACGGTCGCGCAGGACAGGCGGCAGGGCCATGGAGGGGTCCTTCGAACGGTTGTTTGGTTTACGTTGTACGCAAACCGGACATGGCTGGCAAGGCGTCGCGACGACGCTGGCAGCGTGCCGCGGCGGAAGCAAATCCCGCGCGCCGCTTGACAGCGCACCCTCATCGGCAGACACTTCACCACATGGTGAAGTATGAAAGCGACGAACTGGGTCGCACCTTCCAGGCGCTGGCCGACCCCACCCGCCGGGCGATCCTGGCGCGGCTGGAGACCGAGCCGGCGCTGTCGGTGAGCGCGCTGGCCGAGCCGTTTCCCATGCAGCTCAACGCGGTGATGAAACATCTCGACGTGCTGTCGGATGCCGGCCTGGTCGCCCGTCATAAGAGTGGGCGGACGGTCTCGGTGACCCTGACGCCGCAACCGATGGAGGCCGCCATGGCCTGGCTGCAGCGCTACGAGCGGTTCTGGACCGCGAGCCTGGATCGCCTGGCCGCGTTCGTCGAAACCCCGCCGGAGGCCTGACCCGCGATGAAACCCAGCCTGACCATTGTCCGCCGCCTCAAGGCCCCGCCGTCGCGGGTGTTCGCCGCCTTCACCCGACCCGAGCAGATCGTGCGCTGGTGGGGTCCGCAGGACGGGCCGGCCCTGGAGGCCGAGGCCGACCTGCGCGTGGGCGGCCGCTTCCGCATGGTCTTTCGCACCGCCGACGGCGAGCGCCAGGAGATGGGCGGGCAATACCTCGAGATCGAGCCCGACCGCCGCCTCGTCTTCACGCACCAGTGGGTGACCCTGCCCGAGCGGATCTCCCAGGTGACCATCAGCCTCGCGCCGATCCCCGAGGGCACCGAGCTCACCGTCCACCATGAGCAGCTGCACGACGAGGCGGTCCGCGACCTCCACGTCGAGGGCTGGAACGCCATGCTCGACAAGCTTCCCGCCTTGCTGGCGGCCGTCACCGCCTGAACGAAAGGACCTCCCATGCTCGATCACCCGACCACCAGCCGCGAGGCCTGGCTCGAAGCCCGCCGGGCCCTGCTGGCCGAAGAGAAGGCGCTGACCCATGCGCGCGACGCCCTGGCCGCCAAGCGCCGCGCCCTGCCCTGGGTCAAGGTCGACAAGGCCTATGCCTTCGAGAGCCCTGACGGGCCGGTCAGCCTCTCGGACCTCTTCCGCGGCAAGCGCCAGCTGATCGTCTACCACTTCATGTTCTCGCCGGAGTGGGAGACGGGCTGCACCGGATGCTCGTTCCTGTCGGACCACGTGGACGCGATCGTCCCGCACCTGGAGCAGAAGGACGTGGCCTATGCCGCGGTCTCCCGCGCCCCGATCGGCAAGCTGGAAGCGTTCCGCCGGCGGATGGGCTGGTCGTTCTGCTGGGTGTCGTCCGCGGGCAGCGATTTCAACTACGACTTCAACGTCAGCTTCACGCCCGAGCAGGTCGCCGGCGCCCCGGCCACCTACAACTTCGCCCCGATCCAGCCGCCGATCGAGGACCTGCCCGGCGTCAGCGTCTTCATCAAGGGCGACGACGGCCAGATCTTCCACACCTATTCGCAATTCGCCCGCGGGGGCGAGGAGCTGCTGGCCACCTACCGCCTGCTCGACATGCTGCCCCTCGGCCGCCAGGAGAACGAGGGCGGCAACCTGGGCGGCTGGGTGAAGCTGCACGACCTCTACGAGGCCCAGCCCGCCGGCTGCCCGGCCTGCGCGGCGGCCGCGGAATGATCTGCTGCGCCAGCCTGGCGATGGCCGGCGGGCTGGTGGCGGCCCTGGGCCGGCGCCTGGCCCTGGTGGTGCTGGTCGGCGGGGGAACGCTCGTCGACCCAGCGCCGCTGCTGGCCCATGCCAGCATGATCTGCGGCGGCTGAGCGCGCCTAGACCGCCGCGATCCGCTCGATCAGCCAGAAGGCCGCCGCCCCGCCGATGCCGTAGGCCGGGGCCACACGCGCCAGGCCGTCGCCCACGAAGCCCAGCCGAGGCCGGACCCTGCGGATGAAGGCCATCACCGCCAGCGCCGCGCCGATGAAGGTAAGCTGGCCGATCTCGACGCCCACGTTGAACAGGAACAGGGCCTGGGGCGCGGCGCCCGGCGGCAGGCCCACCTGGCTGAGGGCGCCCGCGAAGGCCAGGCCGTGCAGAAGGCCGAAGGCGAAGGCGATCACCCAGGGATGGCGCCGCGTCAGGGTCGGCGGCGCGTCCGCCGGCCGCGCCAGCTCGCAGGCCACGAAGACGATGCTGAGCGCCACCAGCGCCTCGATGATCGCAGCGGGGAAATGCACAATGCCCAGCGCCGCCAGCGCCAGGGTGATGCTGTGCGCCGCCGTGAAGGCGGTGATGGCCTTCACCAGCCGCCAGCTGGGGCCGATCAGCAGCAGCAGGCCTAGGACGAACAGCAGGTGGTCGACGCCGGTCAGGATGTGCTCGATCCCCAGGCTCACATAGGCGGGGACGCGCAGGCCCTGGGGCGCGGCCAGCGCCAGGCGCCGGCTGGGCGCGGCCGGGCGCAGCACGTCGTTGACGGTCCGCCCGTCGGCGGTGGTGACCCGGAGCAGCACATCGGTGACGCTCTGCGCCAGCCCCTCGACGCTCAGCGTCTGGCCGTCCAGCGGCGGCCCGCCGCGCACCTGCCAGGTCCGCACCAGGAAGCCGGGCGCATCCGCCTCGCCCGTCGGCGGCCGGTCCAGCACCCCTGACGACAGATGCGGCGCCAGGCGCAGGGCCATGTCGCCCACCACCGGCTGCTTCCAGGTGACGTCGTACGAGCCCGGAGCCGTCTCCACGATCTGGACGAGGGCGGGCCGGACCTCATGGGCGACGGCGGCGGACAGGCTCAGCAGGGACCACAACAGGCCCAGCAGCAGCCAGCAGGTCGCGCGCGCCCCTGCCTTCCGGTCCCCGCCCCATAGCCTCAAGCTTGGCCCCCGATAGCTTTGACTCCCATCGCTTTTTGACAGCGTCGCACGGTAGGGACAATCATCCTTGAAGCTCGGGCGCCATCGACACCGGGCATGGGGCGGGGAAGCAGAAAAATGGTCCGGCGCGGTCGCCTACCGGTTCGTCTCGTCGCCGCCACGGCGTTCGTCGGTCTGCTGGCCAGCGCCAGCGCCGCGCCCGGCCAGGCCGCAAGGCCGGCGGCCAAACCTGCCGCCGCCGCCGCGGCCCCGGCCAAGCCCGCGGCCCACCTTCCCGGCTGGAACCCCGACCGCAACGCCTACTTCGGCGACCTGCACGTCCATACCGGCCTGTCGTTCGACGCCTACATCTTCAACGTCCGCGCCATGCCCGACGACGCCTATCGCTTCGCCAAGGGCGAGCCGATCGGCCACGCCCAGGGCTACAGCATCCGCCTGGCCGGCGGGCCGCTGGACTTCACCGCGGTCACCGACCACTCCGAGTACATGGGCGCCATGCGGGAGGCGAACGATGCGAACCGCCCGCTGTCCAAGAACCCGCTGGTGCAGGGCCTGTTCAGCCCCGACCCCAAGGCCATCGGCGCGGCCTTCGCCAAGATCGTGACCCTGAACCACGCCGGCCAGATGCCGAAGGAATTCAGCGCGCCGGACGTGGCCGGCCGGGCCTGGAGCGAGGTGCAGGAGGCGGCGCGGCGCCACAACGACCCGGGCCACTTCACGACCTTCGTGGCCTATGAGTACACCTCCGCGCCCGACGGCCGGAACCTGCACCGCAACGTGATCTTCCGCACGGACAAGGTCCCGGCCCTGCCCTACACCGCCGTCGTCTCCAACAATCCGGAAAACCTCTGGAAGACCATGGACGCCTGGCGGGCCAAGGGCGTCGACGTCCTGGCCATCCCGCACAATTCCAACGGCTCGGACGGGCTGATGTTCGAGCCGACCAAGCGCGACGGCTCGCCCATGGACCGGGCCTATGCCGAGCTGCGAATGCGCAACGAGCCGCTGGTGGAGATCACCCAGATCAAGGGGACGTCCGAGGTCCACCCCTCGCTCGCACCCAACGACGAGTGGGCCAATTTCGAGATCATGGAGCGCTACATCGGCTCCAACCGCCAGGTGACCAAGTTCCACGGCAGCTATGTGCGCGAGGCCCTGAAGGACGGGATCCTGATGCGCGAGCAGAAGGGCTTCAACCCGTTCAAGATGGGCTTCATCGGCTCGTCCGACACCCACAACGCCGCGCCGGGCTCGGTGGAGGAGCGCAACTACTTCTCCAAGGTCGGCCGATCGGATGGAACGCCCGAGCTGCGCGCCTCGGTCCCGCCGGACGGCGCCAAGACCTGGCCCGCGGACACGCCCGACGCCAACCACGCCGCCTCGCCGTACCAGGCCTGGGGCGCGTCCGGTCTGGCCGGCGTCTGGGCGGAGGAGAACAGTCGCGAGGCGATCTTCCAGGCCCTGCGGCGCAAGGAGACCTTCGCCACGTCGGGCCCGCGCATCCGCGTCCGCTTCTTCGCCGGCTACGACTTCCCGGACGACCTCGCCAAGCGACCGGACCTCGTGCGCCAGGCCTACGCCAAGGGCGTGCCCATGGGCGGCGACCTGAAGGTCTCGGCCGGCAAGCCGCCGAAGTTCCTGGTCTGGGGGGTCCGCGATCCCAATGGCGGCTATCTGCAGCGGGCGCAGGTGGTGAAGGGCTGGATCGAGAATGGCGTGGCCAGGGAGCAGGTGTTCGACGTGGCGTGCTCGGACAAGCTGCCGCTCAACACCAAGACCTGGCGCTGCCCCGACAACGGCGCCGGCGTGAACCTCGCCACCTGCGAGCCGGACCGCTTCAAGGGCGACGTGGAGCTGCGCACGGTCTGGACGGACCCGACGTTCAAGCCCAGCCAGCGCGCCATCTACTACGTCCGCGTCCTGGAGAACCCATCCTGCCGCTGGTCGACCTGGGACGCGCTGCGCAACGGCACGCCGCCCAACCCGACCCTGGCCAAGACCCTCATGGAGCGGGCCTGGTCCTCGCCGATCTGGTATGAGCCCAAGGGGTGACGGGCCGGCCGCGGGGCCGGTTGGGGACACGCAGCCGAGCCACGACAGCGCGCTGCGCCGCAGCCTGCGCCGGATCGCGGCTGAGCCCCTGGTCCACTTCCTCATCATCGGGGCCGTGCTGTTCGCCGGCCTGAGCCTGGCGAAGTCGCTGGAGCGGCCGGTGGTGCGGATCGACGCCCAGGACCTGAACCAGCTGGCCGCCTACTGGGAGCTGCAGATGCAGCGGCCGCCGAACAAGGCCGAGCTGGCCGGCATCATCAACGAGCGGATCGACGAGGAGCTGCTGGCGCGCGAGGCCCTGCGCCTGGGCCTCGACAAGGGCGACATGATCATCCGCCGGCGGCTGGCCCAGAAGATGTCCTTCGCCACCGACGACGTGGCCGCCGCGCGCGAACCCACCGAGGCGGAGCTACGCGCCTTCTACGCCCGGACGGCCAGCCGCTACGCCGCGCCCGCGCGGGTCAGTTTCCAGCAGGTGTTCTTCAGCGGCGACCGGCCCAACGGCGGGGCGGCCAAGGCGGCGGCCCAGGCGCTGCATCGGGCCGAAGAAGGGGGCCGTGATGCGCCGACGGGCGATCCCTTCCTGTTCCCGCTCAGCTACGAGGACGCGCCGACTGCCGACCTCTTGCGCGACTACGGGCCTGCGTTCGTGAAGCTCCTGGAGACCGCACCCGTGGGCGAGTGGAGCGGGCCCGTGCTGTCGCCTTACGGATGGCATCTGGTGCGGATCGAGGCGCGCCGCCAGCCGCCGGCTGTCGCCTTCGAGGCGGTGCGCGACCAGGTGCGGGACGCCTACCTCGCCGACCGCCGGGCTGCGTCCAATGCGGCGTTCATGGCCGGCCTGCGCAAGCGCTACCGGGTCGTGGTGGCGGGCGTGCCCGAGCGTTAGGCGGCCGCGGGAAAGGCGGGAAAGCGCTCCATGGTCTCGGCGACGTCACAGGCGGAGTCCTGGTCGCGCACCGAGGCGTCCGGCGCTTCGCCCACCGTGCAATAGCCCCTGGGGCCGTCGTTGCCGCGCAGCTCCGCCACTCTGACGAACGGCGCGCCCTCGATCGGCTTCATGCGCTCCAGCACATGCTCCGGCACCCCCGGCGCCACCACGATGCGCGTCACGCCGCGTTGGGCGCACTCCACAAGGGTCGTCTCCACCGCCGCCAGCAGCGCCACGTCGTTGTGGGCGACGCCGATGTCGGGGGCCAGCTCATAGGCCAGCAGGCGGCGCAGGATCTGGTAGGTCTCGGCCCAGTTGCGGGCGTGGGCCTGCAGCTTGGCGGCCACCGCCATGCGCTCGGACACGAACCCGGTGATCGCCGCCCCCACCGCCGCCGCGTCCGGCAGGGCGCCCGGATTGAACTGGCGCGCATGGGAGGCCATCAGCTCCAGCCCGCCGCGGTAGACGTCCCAGGACTCCATCGCTTCGGTGTTGCCGACGTGGCCGGTCTTGGAGATCGCAGTGGCGGCGATGTGGGGCCTGGGGCTGAACAGCACCGCGCCCTTGGCCAGCGCATAGGTCAGCATGCAGAAGAAGCTGTAGGCGAAGCGTGGGTTGGGTCCCACCACGCCGGCCAGCGCCGAGCGGCGGATCAGCCAGCACTCCGGGAACACGTGGTTCTGGATCACGAAGGCCAGGCAGTTGCCGTATTGGCCCGCCTCGAAACGCCAGTCGCCCTCGAAGTCGTAGAACTGGCCGATCACCGCATTGTCGCGGGTCTCGTCCATCAGCAGCCACGGCGCCTGGATCATCACCAGCTCCGGGTCGTCGCGCATGCGGCCGATGTAGTCGACCAGAGTCTCGGGCACGGCCAGGTCGTCGTCGGCGATGCTGAGCACGATCTCCCCGCGCGCCTGGCGCAGGGTGGTCAGGATGTTGGGATAGGCGCCCAGGTTGCGCGGCTGGCGGCTGACGCGCATCCGCGGATGCTGCGCGGCGTAGCGCGCCAGGATCTGCGGCGTCTCGTCGGTGGAGCAGTTGTCGGAGACCACCAGCTCGTAGTCGAGGCCGGCGGCGTCGAGCGCGCCCAGGTGGTGCGAGAGGTAGCGGTCGAGGTAGGCCGCGCGGTTGTAGGTGGCTAGGCACAGGCTGACGAGCGGCGCGCTGGCGGGTTGCGGCATCTGTTGGTCCATCTGCCCTGCCGCCTCCGGCGCTGGTTTGCGACGCCCAAAGCAGAGCCGATTATGGTGAACGAGACGTCAACGGCGGGCGCCTGGCGCTCTCGCTGCGTGAACTTGACGCCCCGCGCCGCCAGGGCGCATCTCCCCGCATGGCCGACACCCGCCTCCTGGATCCCGGATTCCCGCCCGCCGGCGAGGACGCCTGGCGCGCCCTGGTCGCCAAGACGCTGGGCGACAAGCCCTTCGAGAGCCTGGCGAAATCGACCGTCGAGGGCCTGCCGATCGCCCCGCTGTACGCGGCGGCGGACAGCCCCGGCGCCTTCCCCGCCCGCCCGTTCGAGGCGGACCGCCCGTGGGACGTGCGAACCCTTTGCGCCCATGCCGATCCGGCCCGCGCCAATGTCGAGCTGCTGGCCGACCTGGAGGGGGGCGCCGCCTCGGTGATCGTGGCCGGACACGCCACCGCCGACGCCCTGGCCCGGGCGCTGAAGGACATCATCGTCGAACTGGCGCCGGTGGGCCTGGACGCCGGCTTCCTGGGCCCCAAGGCCGCCGACGCGCTGCATGCCGTGGCCAAGGCCTCGCCGGGCGCCAGGCTCAACTTCCACCTCGATCCCCTGAGCGCCTTCGCCGAGGCGGGCGCCAGCCCCGGACCCATCGAGAGCCACCTGGTGAACGCCGCCAACGTCGCCGTGCGCCACGCCCAGACCTATCCGCAGGCGCAGCTGTTCCTGGCGTCCGGGCGGGTGGCTCACGAGGCTGGCGCCGGCGAGGCTGAAGAGGTGGCGCTCGCGGCGGCGGCGGCCATCGCCTACGCCAAGGCCCTGGTCCGGGCCGGCCTGCCGGTCGGCGAGGCCTTCGCCCGCATCACCCTGGGCCTTTCGGCGGACGCCGACTATTTCCTGACCATCGCCAAGCTGCGGGCCGCCCGCGCCGTCTTCGCCCGCCTGGCGGCCGCCTCGGGCGCCTCGCCCCAGGCGCGGATCGAGGCGCGCTCGTCGCGCCGCATGCTCACCGCCAAGGACGCCTGGACCAACATGATCCGGCTGACCGCCGCCGGGTTCGGCGCGGCGGTCGGCGGCGCCGACGCGGTGGTTCTGGGCCAGTTCACCGACGCGCTGGGGCTGCCCACGCCCTTCGCCCGCCGCCAGAGCCGCAACACCCAGCTGGTGCTGATGGAAGAGGCCAACATCGGCCGCGTGGCCGACCCCGCCGCCGGCGCCGGCTACCTGGAGGCCCTGACCGACCAGATCGCCCGCGCCGCCTGGGCGCGGATGCAGGCGATCGAGGCGGCAGGCGGCGTCATCGCGGCCCTGGAACAGGGGCTCGTGGCGGGCGCGGTCGAGGCCGCCGTCGCCGCCCGCGGCCAACCCAAGATCCTGGGCGTCACCGCCTTCTCGCCCGCGAGCGACGAGGCGGTCGCGGTCGAGGCGGGCGAACCCGCGCGCCTCGACCCCGAGCCCGCCCGCCTGCCCGGCCCCGACAGCCGCTGCCCGACGCTGAAGGCCCAGCGCCTGTCCGAACCGCACGAGGCAGCCGCATGACCGCCTTGCCCGATTTCTCCACCCTGCCCTTCGACACCGATCTGGCGATCCCGCCGGCCACCCCGGCCGAGCCCTGGGCCACGCCCGAAGGCATCGCCGTGCGCAGCGCCTACACGGCGGCGGACATCGCGGGCTTCCCAGCCATGGGCGGCTTCCCGGGCCTGGCCCCGTTCGTGCGCGGCCCCTACCCGACCATGTACGCCACCAACCCGTGGACGATCCGCCAGTACGCGGGCTTCTCCACGGCCGAGGACTCCAACGCCTTCTACCGCCGCAACCTGGCGGCCGGGCAGATGGGCCTCTCCATCGCCTTCGACCTGGCCACCCACCGCGGCTACGACAGCGACCACCCGCGGGTGCCCGGCGACGTGGGCATGGCGGGCGTCGCCATCGACTCCATCCTCGACATGCGGACCCTGTTCGACGGTATCCCGCTCGACAAGATGAGTGTGTCGATGACCATGAACGGCGCGGTGCTGCCGATCCTGGCGCTCTACATCGTGGCGGGCGAAGAACAGGGCGTCCCGCACGAGAAGCTGTCGGGCACCATCCAGAACGACATCCTGAAGGAGTTCCTGACCCGGAACACCTACATCTATCCGCCCGGCCCCTCGATGCGGATCGTCTCGGACATCTTCGCCTACACCAGCAGGGAGATGCCGCGCTTCAACTCGATCTCGATCAGCGGCTACCACATGCAGGAAGCCGGGGCGACGCTGGACCTGGAGCTGGCCTACACCCTGGCCGACGGCATCGAATATGTCCGCGCCGGCGTGGCCGCAGGCATGACCGTGGACCAGTTCGCGCCGCGCCTGTCGTTCTTCTGGTGCGCCGGCATGAACATGTTCATGGAGGTCGCCAAGCAGCGGGCCAGCCGGCTGCTCTGGGCCAAGCTGATGAAGGCGGAGTTCGATCCCAAGGACGTCCGCTCGCTGTCCCTGCGCGCGCACACCCAGACCAGCGGCTGGAGCCTGGCGGCCCAGGACGTGTTCAACAACGTGCCGCGCACCGCCATCGAGGCCATGGGCGCCACCGGCGGCCAGACCCAGAGCCTGCACACCAACTCGCTGGACGAGGCCCTGGCGCTGCCGACCGACTTCTCGGCCCGGATCGCGCGCAACACCCAGCTCTTCCTGCAGCTGGAGAGCGGCCAGAACCGGGTGATCGATCCCTGGGGCGGCTCCTACTACGTCGAGCGCCTCACGGCCGACCTAGCCGAGCGCGCCCTCACCCACATCGCCGAGGTGGAAGCCCTGGGCGGCATGGCCAAGGCCATCGAGGAAGGCCTGCCCAAGCGCCGGATCGAGGAGGCCTCCGCCCGGATCCAGGCGCGGATCGACTCCGGATCGCAGTCGGTGGTGGGCGTGAACCGCTACCGGCCGGAGCATCCCGACGACATCCCGGTGCTGAAGGTGGACAACACCGCGGTCCGCAACGCCCAGCTGGAAAAGCTGCGGCGGCTGAAGCGCGAGCGCGATCCGGAGGCCGTGGCCGCCGCCCTGGACGCGCTGACCAGCGGCGCCGCCGGTGGCGGCAACCTGCTGGAGCTGTCGGTCAACGCCGCCCGCGCCCACGCCACCGTCGGCGAGATCTCCTTCGCCCTGGAGAAGGTGTTCGGCCGCCACAAGGCCCACGCCGATGCGGTGAAGGGCGTTTACCTGCGCGAGGCGGGCCCGACGCCGGCCTCGGACCGCGCCCGGGCCATGGCCGAGGCCTTCACCCAGGCCGACGGCAAGAAGCCGCGGATCATGGTCGCCAAGATGGGCCAGGACGGCCACGACCGAGGCCAGAAGGTGATCGCCTCAGGCTTCGCCGATCTCGGCTTCGAGGTGGAGATCGGCGACCTGTTCCAGACCCCCGCCGAGGCCGCGGCCGAGGCGGTGGAGACCGGTGTCCACGCCGTGGGCGCAAGCTCCCTGGCCGCCGGTCACCTCACCCTGGTGCCCCAGCTGAAGGCCGAGCTCGCCAAGCTGGGTCGCCCCGACATCCTGGTGTTCGTGGGCGGTGTGATTCCGCCCGAGGACTTCAAGGCCCTGGAGGAGATGGGCGTGGCGGCCATCTTCACGCCGGGCACGGTGATCCCGGAGGCGGCCATCACCGTCCTCGAGCGCCTGAACCAGCAGCTGGGCTACGCCCAGGAGCAGGCGGCGCAGTAGGCGCGGCCATCCCGACTGGACGCTCGCCGCGGCCCATGAGCTACTTCCCCGTCAGGGGATGCGGATGTCGGACGCAGCGTTGGAACGGTCGGCGGTGTCCAAGGCCAGCTGGCGGCTGCTGCCGCTGATCGGCCTGGGCTACGGGGTCTCCTACATCGACCGGGTCAACATCAGCTTCGCCGCGCTGCAGATGAACCGCGACCTGGGGTTCAGCGCCACCGTCTACGGCCTGGGCGCCGGCCTTTTCTTCCTGGGCTACGCGCTCTGCGAAGTGCCATCCAACATGATCCTGGTGCGGGTGGGCGCGCGGCGCTGGATCGCCCGCATCATGCTGACCTGGGGCGCCCTGGCGATCGGCATGCTGTTCGTCCGCACCCCGGTGCAGTTCTACGTCATGCGCTTCCTGCTCGGCGTGGCCGAGGCGGGGTTCTTCCCGGGCGTGGCCTACTACCTGACCCTGTGGTTCCCGGAGGCGCACCGCGGTCGGGCGATCAGCCGGTTCTACGTCGCCTGGCCGCTCAGCACGGTGGTGATGGGCGCGGTGGCCGGGGCCCTCCTGGGCCTGCAGGGGCGTCTGGGCCTCGCCGGCTGGCAGTGGCTGTTCCTGGTCGAGGGCGCGCCGGCGCTGCTGCTGAGCGTGGTGATCCTGCTGCGCCTGCCCGATTCGCCGGAACAGGCGGCCTGGCTGACCGACGGCGAGAAGGCCTGGCTCCGGCGTCGGCTGGCCGGCGATGCGGCGGCCCTGGCGGGCGCGCCGCAGGACGCCCTGCGCGCGGTCACCAGCCTGCCGGTGCTGACCGCCACCGCGGTGAACTTCCTGCTGCTCGGCGGCTTCTACGCCTTCAACCTGTCGGCTCCGGAGCTGCTGCGCGGCGCCACCGGGATGAGCGCCGGGGAGGTCGGTTACCTGGTGGCGGCTGGCGGCCTGCTGGGCGCCGTGGCGCTGTTGCTCAACGGCTGGCACTCGGACCACAGCGCCGAGCGCCACCTGCACCTGGTGGTCCCGATCCTGGTCATGGCGGCAGCCTTCGCCGTGATCGGCCAGGCCGCCGCGCCCTGGGCCGTGGCGGGCGCCTATGTCGTGGCCCTGGTCGCCAACGCGGCGGTCGGCGGGGTGGTGTGGCCGGTGCTTTTCGGCGTGCTGCACCCGCGCACCGCGGCCGTCGGCTCGGCGACCATCAACGCCCTGGGCCAGCTGGGCTCGTTTGTCCTGCCCGCGCTCTGGGGCGTCTCCCGGGACGCCACCGGCGGCTTCCACGCCGGGCTGGCGGTCCTGCCCTTCGCCTACCTGCTCGCCGCCGGCCTGGTGTTCAGCCTGCGCCAGAGCCGGATGAAGCTGGCCGCCGCCCCGGCCTAGACGGGCTTAACCGCCGAACGGGGTCTTTTCGCTGGGCCCGGCGCCCGCGGCTTCGCGCCGACGCATGCCCATCATCTTGGACGCCGCCGCCAGCTCGGTCTTGTCCAGGACGCCGTCGCTGTTGGTGTCGATCTTGCTCCAGGCCATGCCCAGCATGGCGCCCATCTGGCCCTTGAGCTCGGCCTTCTCCACCTTGCCGTCGAGGTTGTCGTCCAGCATCCCCATCAGCCGGGTGGACTGGAAGCGCGCCTCGGAATCCACCTGGTGGGCCGCAGTCTCGTCCAGCCAGCGGAACGACAGCGAGGTGAACAGCATCTCCTGGAAGGACTGCTCGCCCCAGCTGACCTTGATCGAGGGATCGGGGTTGGCCGGGTTGCGCTTGGAGTTGTCGTAGACGTAGCGGGCGATCAGCTTCGACCCGGCCGGGATCTTTATCGGCTCGGCGAAGGTGTAGCTGCGCTGCCAGTTGAAGTCGTAGCGCGGCAGGCTCAGCAGCAGCTTCTCCTTGCCGTCCGGATAGCGGATCCACAGGTCCGAGGAATAGGCCCGGTAGTGCGCGTGCGGGAACGCCGAATAGAGCAGCGCATCGTTCGGGAACTCGACGTAGGCGACTTCCTTGTGGCGCGGCTCGTTGGGGCCGATCTCGATTGTCGGATCCAGCACCACCACGCCCCGCATCAGGTACTTCGGCGCGTCCTTGCGGAAGTAGACGCCGATCTGGGAGTTATCGACCGTCTCCTTGCCGTACGGCGTGTAGTGCATCTGGTACCCGATGGCCCCGCCCGGTGGCAGGTAGGTGCCCACGTCGCCGTCGAAGATGTTCGATTCCGCGCCCACCGCGTAGCCGCCCACCGAGCCCTTCCAGCGCAGCTCCGAGGATTGGCCGTTGGCCGGGACTTCCGACATCCAGCCGGTCAGGACGTGGTGCACGGCCTGGCGGTCGCCCGGCTTCACCGTGGTGGCGCGGATCCAGTGGCCCTCGGTCTCGGGGTTCAGGCTCACCGGCCGCTGGTAGTCGACCACGCCCGAGGCCGGCACCTTGAACGCCGGGATCTTGAGGATCAGGTCGGGCTTGCCCAGCGGCCATTCGGCGGCGACGTGCTTGACCGCCGCCAGCGGATCCGGCCCGTCGCCGCGCTGGGCGCCCTGCTCGATCCAGTGGACGATGGTCTTGAGCTCGGCCGGATCCAGGTTGCGGGAATCCGAGAACTTTCCGATGTGCGGATCGGCGTTGTAGGGCGGCATCCGGTCGGTGCGGATCACCTCGCGGATCATCGGCGAGAAGCCCTTGACCATGTCGTAGCCGGACATGGCGAAGGGGCCGATCCCGCCCTCCTGGTGGCAGGTCACACAGCGCTTCTCGAGGATCGGCGCGACGTCCTTGGCGTAGGAGATCTTGGTCGTCGCCGCCCGGTCGGGGAAGGCGATGGGAGCGCCCGTGAGCGGCCCGCCCGTTGCAGCCGCCGGCTTGCCCGCCAGTAGCGCATCCAGCGCCGCCTGCGCCCCCGACACGGGGCCGTGGTAGACCACCTGCCAGGTCTTCGGGTTGACCACATAGGCCTCGGCCGAGCGCGTGACGCCCAGGCTCTCGCCCACCAACTGGTTGGAATCCATCAGGATCGGCAGGGTGTAGCCCACCTTCTGCGCCTCGGCCTGGATGGCCTCGCGGGTGTCCTTCAGGCTGGAGTTCAGCAGCATGAACTCGACGCCCTTGGGCTGGTAGCCGGCCGCCAGAGCCTTCAGCTCGCCGGCCGCGCGCTGCAGCACCGCGTCTCCGTTCGCCTGGCTGACGATCATCACCGCGGGCGCGTCCGACAGGCGGTAGAGCTCGTGGGCCTCCATGTTGGCGTCCACCAGCATGAAGTTGTCCACCATCGCCGGCGTCACGGCGGCGGCGTTGACCGCCGCACCGGCGGCCTCGGCGTGCGGCGCGCCCTTGTCGCTGGCGCAACCGGCGAGCGCGGTGGTGGCCAGAAGAGCGGCGGCCAGGGCGCTGGCGCGGGTGGTGGTCATGCGAAGTGTCCCCCTCGGATCGGTCCTGTCCCACTTGGCGCGGGAACGTCGCCGCCCTTTTGCGCATACAACGTTACACCAATGTTTCCCGGACCGCTTTTTCGGCGCGCGGAGGTCTGCCTCACGGGGGCGAACTGTCGAAAGCCGGGTGTGGTCGGCGCGATCCTATGATGTCCGTATTCCGCCAGATCGCAGACCGCCGCTGCCGTATCGGGGGTATGCCAACCACGACGGAAATCCTCGATGCTCATGCCTGTCGCCGCCGCCATGACCAGCCTCGCCTTGGCCGCGGGCGCGGCCGCCGCCCCACCGGCGGGTCCCGAGACGGACCGGGCGGCCGTCGCGGCCCTGGACGTGGCCTACCAGGCCGCGGTGAAGGCCAATGACGCCGACGCCATGGCCGCGATCCTCGATCCGCGGATGACCCTGGTGGTGGGGACCGGCGGCGTGGTCAGCCGCGAGGACCTGCTGGCCGCGGCGCGCAACCGCCTCGCCGTCTATGAGATCCAGGACGAAGCGCCGGGCAGCCAGACCGTGCGCCTGTTCGGCGACACGGCCGTGGTCACCGCCAGGCTGCGGCTGAAGTATGTGACCGGCGGCAAGGCCTTCGACCGCACCCTCTGGTTCAGCGACACCTATGTCCGCACCGCCGGCGGCTGGCGCTACGCCTTCGGCCAGGCCTCCAGCGCCCTGCCGGACGCCTAGAGTTCCGCGCCTCGCCAGCCGCATTTGGCCCTAGACTGACCTAGCGTCGAGGGTCGAACGTCGCCCAAACGGCCCACCGGCCCTCGCGAGGAAGAACCATGTCCGAAGCCCTGATCATCGACGCCTGCCGCACGCCGCGCGGCATCGGCAAGGTCGGCAAGGGGGCCCTGGCCGACGAGCATCCGCAGCGTCTGGCCGCCACGGTGCTGGGCGCCATCGCCGAGCGCAACGGCCTCAACACCGCCGAGGTGGACGACATCATCTGGGGCACCTCGTCCCAGCGCGGCAAGCAGGGCAACGACATGGGCCGCATGGCCGCCCTCGACGCCGGCTACGACGTGCGCGCCTCCGGCGTCACCCTGGACCGCTTCTGCGGCTCGGGCATCACCGCGGTGAACCTGGCCGCGGCCCAGATCATGTCGGGCATGGAGGACCTGGTCATCGCAGGCGGCACCGAGATGATGTCCTACACCGCCTCGTCCTCGCCGCAGCATGCGGCCTTCTTCGAGGGCCCGGCGTTGATGGACGCCGGCAACGCCCACCTGCGCAAGCTGCATCCCCAGTCGCACCAGGGCATCTGCGCCGACGCCATCGCCACCCTGGAGAACATCCCGCGCGAGGCCCTGGACGAGCTGGCCTATGTCAGCCAGCAGCGGGCCGCCAAGGCGATCGACGAGGGCCGCTTCGACCGCTCGCTGGTGGCCGTCTACCACGAGGACGGCAGCCTCGCCCTCGACCGCGAGGAGTTCCCCCGCCCGCAGACCACGCTGGAGGGCCTGGCGTCCCTGAAGCCCTCGTTCGAGGCCATGGCCAATGTCCCGCTCGACGCCAGCGGGATCACGTTCGCGGGCCTGATCCAGCAGGTCTATCCCGACCTGAAGCTCACCCACGTGCACCACGCCGGCAACTCGTCGGGCGTCGTGGACGGCGCGGCGGCCGTGCTGCTGGCCTCTCCGGAGTATGCCAAGAAGAACGGTCTGAAGGCCCGCGCCCGGGTGCTGGCCATGGCCAATGTCGGCGACAGCCCAACCCTGATGCTGAACGCGCCGGTGCCGGCCGCCCACAAGGTGCTGAAGAAGGCCGGCCTGACCCCCGACGACATCGACCTGTGGGAGATCAACGAGGCCTTCGCGGTGGTCGCCGAGAAGTTCATCCGCGACCTCAAGCTGGACCGCGACAAGGTCAATGTGAACGGCGGCGCCATGGCCCTGGGCCATCCGATCGGCGCCACCGGTTCGATCCTCATCGGCACGCTGCTCGACGAACTGGAACGCCGCGACCTCAAGCGCGGCCTGGTCACCATGTGCGCGGCGGGCGGCATGGCGCCGGCGATCATCATCGAGCGCATCTGAACGCCCGATCCGCGCGCGGATCGCTGCAAGGACCCCTCTCCCCCGGAGAGGGGTTTTTGCGTTCTGGCCGGCCGCCCTGCGCACAGCGTGCGGTCAGGCAAGACGAAAAGAAGACCCGCTACCCCAAGAATAGTCGTTAACAAGACATTAAGAACTGCGGGACTTTTTCCTGCGGAAGCTGCGGGCTGTCGATCTTTTGCCCCAATTTAAGCTCAAAGCTTATGGAACGCAGAAGCGATTTCAGTTGTTGAAGCGACTGATGGCTGCAGAACGCCGCTTCCGCCACCGAAACAACCTTCGCCGTAGCGACGAGGACGGCCCCATGTACCAAGGCGTTGCAGCAAATCAACCTGGCCTGGCCCGGGAACTGTCCAGCGCGCGGGCCCAGCTCGCCAGCCAGGAACGGCAGATCCAGGAGCTGAACCACCGGATCGCCAACAGCCTGCAGCTGGCGGCCGACATGCTGGTGTTCGAACAGCTGCGCGCCCGCGACCCGCTGGCCCAGGCCGCGCTGGAAGCCAGCCGCGCCCGCCTCGTGGCCGTGGGCGAGCTGCACCGCTACCTCTACGACCACGCCGACCGGGCGATGGTGGAGCTGAGGCCGTTCCTGGCCGGGCTCTGCAAGGCGGTGGGCGCGGCGACGGGCCTGGCGGTCGAGCTGGACGCCGACGGCGCCAGCGTGCCGGGCGACATGGCCCAGCAACTGGCCATCGCCATCAACGAGTTCGCCATCAACGCCGCCAAGCACGCCTATGAAGGCCGCCCGGGCGGGCGCCTGGCGGTGACCTGCCGGCGCGAAGGCGCCGAGCTGGTGCTCAGCGTCGCCGATCGCGGCAAGGGGCTGAGTTCGGGAACCGGCGGCGGCGGCCTCGGAATGTCCATCGTCGCGGCCATCGTGCGCGACCTGAAGGGCGCCCTCACCGCCCAGACCGACGCCGAAGGCGGCGCCCGCTTCACCATCCGCGCGCCCCTGGGCCCGCAGCCCCTGCCCCGCTCGTTCGAGGTCTGGACGCAGCTCTGACCCCGGGGCCTAAATCCAGGCCCCATTCCTTCGCCAAAAAAAGAAGGCCGCCGGAGCCTTGCTCCGGCGGCCGGGCGCATGGGGTCTCGGGCCGGTCCTGCGGGGACCTCTCCAATCAGCGCCGGGACCCCAGCGCGATCAGTGCTTGCGGGCCTTGGCCGAGCCGGACCCCGAGGTGGTCAGGTCGACGTCGCCGCCATGGGCGCTGGCCGACATCGAGGCCGAGCCGGAACCGCTCGCAGAGCCGCCCGTCGGGATCACCGCCGGATCGAACCGCGGGACCGCGCCGCCGGCAGCACCGGCCGCCGCAGCGCCGCCCGCCTCGGCCTGGGCGAGGGCCGAACTGGCCTGGCTATGCGCCTGGCCGGTGGCCGAGCCGGCCTCCTGCACCCGCGCCTGGGCGTTCTGCAGCCCTGTGGTGGTCGCCGCGTTCGCCGCGGCGTTGGCTGCGCCCGACGCCGCCGCGGGCGCCGACGTGACCCGGCCCGCCCCGCCCAGGGCGCCGGTGACGGAGCCGCCCAGGCCCGCCGTGGAGGGCGCACCCACATGGCCGGCGCCGTTCACCGCGCCACCCAGGGAGCCGCCCAGCGATCCGCCGACGCCGCCGACCATGCCGCCGAGGCTGCCGGTCGCGCCCAGGCTGCCGCCCAGGGCGCCGCCGAGCAACTGTGCGTTCGCCGCGCCGGTCGAAAGGGCCAGAAGGGCGGCCGCCGCCGCCAGGGACTTCACAAGCATCGCAGGTCTCCTCACCGGAAAATCCAGGGATCGAGAGGTCCAACGACGCGGGCCGGCGGTTTCATCCCGCCGACGCCCGAAATTCAGCGCGGGCCAGCCGCGTAGCGGACGGTCTGGGGCCGCACGGCCAGTTCGAAGGCCACGAGGCCGCGCCCATAGACCGGATCCGGCCCGCGCGCGCCCAGGTCGACCGCCTGGCGGGCCAGGGCCTCCACCGCCTGGCGCGCCCGGCCGGGATCCGCCTCGGGCAGCAGCGCAGCCAGCCGGCCCGCCACCAGCGGCGCGGCGAAGGAGGTGCCGCGCACCTCGGCCATCGCCCCGTCCAGTCCAGAGGCCAGCATGTCCGCGCCCGGTGCGGCAAAGGCCACCTGTGCGCCTCGGCCGGCTTCGGGCAGGACGCGGCGGCGCGCGTCCACGCCCGTGACGGCCACCACGCCGGGATAGGCGGCCGGATAGAGCGGCGGGGCGGCGGGGCCCTCGTTGCCGACGGCCGCCACGATCAGGTGGCCGCGGGCCAGGGTGGCCGCCACGGCCGCGCCCAGCACCGCGTTCGGGGGCCCGACGAGGCTGACGTTGACCACCGGCACGCGCGCCTGGACCAGCCAGCCCAGCGCCCGCACCACCGCCAGGGCCGAACCGCCGGCCGGGGTCGTCCCATAGACGTCGGCCACATAGAGCGTCGCCCCGGGCGCCGCGCCTCGGAATCCTGGCCCCTCGCCCACCAGCAGCGAGGCCACCGCCGCACCGTGGGCGGTGGCCTTGAGCCCTCCCGGCGCGAAGGCCTGCTGCACCAGCCGCGCATGCTGCAGCGCCGGGATGGCGGCGGGCGCGGCGCCATCGACCAGGCCGATCCGCAGGCCCTTTGCTGGCCGAGGGTTGGCGGATCCCACCGCGGGACGCCCCGCCGCCGCCACGCCGCTCTCGAAATAGATGTGGTCCAGGTCGTAGCGCCCGGCCGGATCGAGCGCACGCAACCGCCGCAGCGCCTCCGCCGCTGCCATGCCGCGCGGCGTCGCGAGGGTCACGGTCGCCAGGTCGAGCCCCGCCACCGTCTCCTGGGCCCGCACGGCGAACCCCGCGGCACGCGCCTGCGCCAGGGCCGCCGGCGAGACATCGAGGCCGAGGATCTCGCCCCGGAGCGCCGGATGGCCCGCCGCATCGGGCTCCACCGCCTCGGGATGCAGCGCCAGCAGGGCGTCGGCCTGGGCGCGGTAGCTCTCGGCGTCGGTGGCCAAGCTCGCCGCCACCGCGGAAATCGGCGCCGCGGCCTTCAGCGACACCACGCCGAGGGCGTCGCGCGATACGCTGAGCGCCCGCGGCTCGAGGCTGGTGGAGAGTTCGAGCGTCGCGACCGCGCCGCCGGCCCCGATGGGAGGCAGCTTGGCGGCCACGGCGGCGGCCTGGTCCGCCGTGCGCGCGGTGGGGGCCGGCGCCGCGACCCGGCTCAGGGCGGAGGTGGCCAGGGCGCCTGGCGCGACGCCCGCAGAAGAAACACTGGCCTGGGACGCGGCCGGCGTGGCGGCGGGCGCAGGCGGAACGGCCGGCAGCGCCAGGGGTGGCAGGCCCGCCACAGCGCCCAGCTGCGCCTGCGCGGGACCCCATACAGCCAGCCCGGCCGCCACCGCGGCGGCGATGCGTCCCCAGGCGGACTTCATACGGGGCTCCTCTTTCTCGCCGCTTTCAACGCCCCAGCTTCGGCGTTTTCATGGCCTCAACGGATGAAACGGCCGGTGCGGTTCGTTTCATCCGGGAAGAAGGTTGAGTCTTGGACCGCCTGGAACGCGCGATCGTCGACCTCCTGCCGCGGCTGCGCCGGTTCGCCCGGACGCTGAGCCGCGACATGGCCGACGCCGACGACCTGGTGCAGCAGACCGTGGAGCGGGCGCTCGTCCACCGCGGCCAGTGGCGGCTCGGCACGCGCCTGGACAGCTGGATGTTCCGCATCATGAAGAACGCCTGGATCGATGAGAGCCGCGCCCGCCGCCGTCGCACCGCGGTGCTGGCGCCCGAGGAGGACGGCGCCAACACCGGCCTCGACGGCGCCCAGGCGCTGGAGGCCCGGCTGGAGGCGCGGGCGGTGGCGGACGCCATGGGCCGCCTGCCCGACGACCAGCGCCTGGCCGTGGCGCTGGTCCTGGTGGAGGGCCTCTCCTATCGCGAGGCGGCCGAGGTGCTGGAGGTGCCGCAGGGCACCCTGACCAGCCGGCTGGGCCGTGGCCGCGCCGCCCTCCTGGCCGACCTGGCGGGAGGCGCGCCATGAGCGAGCTGGAGCAGCTGATGGCCTATGTGGACGGCGAGCTGGACGCCGCGGACCGCGCCGCCTTCGAGGCGCGGATGGCCGCCGAGCCGGAGCTGGCCGCGCAGGTGGCGGCCCATAGCGCGCTGGCCGACCAGATTGGCCGCACCTACGCGCCCGCGCTCCAAGAAGAGGTTCCCCTGCGGCTGCGTCTCGCGGCCCAGGCGGCCAACGACGGAGGCACACGCAGGCTGGCGCCCTGGATCGCGGCCGCGGCCAGCCTGGTGATCGGCGTCCTCGCCGGCCAGGCGATCCAGCCGCCGCCGCTGGCCGTTGGCGGCGCGGTGCCGGCGCGGCTCGCGCTCGCCAAGGCGCTGGACCGGGATCTCGCCGCTGACCCCGGCCCAGTCCGCATCGGCCTGACCTTCCGCGACGCGCGGGGCCGCTACTGCCGCACCTTCGAGAGCGCACAGGACCGCCTGGCCGGCCTGGCCTGCCGCGACGGCGCGCGCTGGCGCCTGGAGACCGCCACGGCGTGGGCGGCGGCGGCTTCGCAGCCCGACTACCGCACCGCGGCGAGCGAAACGCCCCCGGCGGTGCTCGCGGCTGTGGACGCCGCCATGGCCGGCCAGGCGCTGGATGCGGCGCAGGAACGCGCTGCGCGCGACCAGGGCTGGCGCCAGCAATAGCTGCGTCTCAGGAGTCCAGTTCGCGCGCGTCCGGGTATTGGCTGGACAGTTTTTCGACGGCGTCCTTCAGGGTGTCGATCGCCTCGTCCACGGCGGCGCGCTGAGCCTCCAGCTCGGCGATCCGGCCGCGGAAGATGCGGATGGCCTCGCGGTCCTGGGCCGCCACGCCCTCCTCGTCATAGAGGTCGAGGATGTCGCGGATCTGGGCGATCGAGAGGCCCACACGGCGGCCGTTCAGGATCAGCTTCAGCCGGGCGCGGTCCTTGTAGGAATAGACCCGGCTGGTGTCGCGCCGGGCCGGGGCGAGCAGCCCCTGCTCCTCGTAGAAGCGCAGCGCGCGCGGCGTGGCGCCGAACTCGCGGCAAAGCTGGGTGATCGAATAGGTGCGGAAGGGCGGTCGGCGGTGCGACAGGATCATGTTCATCGGCTTTTCCTCCTCAGGCCCGTCGGCGACGCGGGCGTTGTCCGTTCGGATCTGTTTGGCCTCGGCGCATCGCGCCGCGCGCCGCGACCTTGCGGGCCGCGGCGGCGCGCAACAAGCTAGCGGAAGTGATAGGGGCGAGGGATGGCCGCCGCCGAAGACCACCTTGCCGCCGCCGAAGCGCTCGCCCGGGAGATCATGGCGATCGGCGCCCGCGTGGGCCTGCCGTTCGTGGCCGCCACCAGCGACATCGGCTCGCCCCGGCTGCCGGTCGGGACGGACGGGCGGCCGCTGGCCGAGACCGTGTTCCGCTGGATCGACCCCGAGCTCCGCTACTGGGAGGACCATGGTTTCGCGCTGCGGGCCATGGGGATCCATGTGGCGCGCGCATGCGCCGAGCCCTTCTGGCTGGCGCAGGGCCGCTTCGGCTCCTGGCGGCCGAACGCAGCGCTGGAGGCGTTCTCGGCGGAGTGGCCGTTCGAGACCCACGGCGCGGCCGCCTGCATCGTGGCGCCCATCCACCTGCCCAAGGGCGTGATCGGGGTGGTGATCTGGGGGACGCCCGACGCCGGCTTCGACGTCAAGGCGGCCTTCGACGCGCACGCGCCGCAGATGCACCTCCTGGCGCTGCGGTTCGTGGCCACCTACGAGGACGCGGTGGCCGGCTCCGACCAGGCGCCAGCGCGGCTGACGCGGCGCGAAATCCAGTGCCTGAAGTGGGCGGCGGCGGGCAAGACCGACGCCGAGATCGCCGAGATCGTGGCCATCTCCCTGGCCACGGTCCGGTTCCACGTCGCCAACGCCGCCCGCAAGCTCTCGGCCGGCGGTCGCGCCCAGGCCGTGCAGCGCGCTGCCGCCTTAGGGTACATCGGTGCGATTCCGGCAGGCGCGGCGTCGCGTCCCACTCGAAATCGCCCTCGAAGCGAGTAGGCTCCCGCCCTACGGGAATCGCAACGGAACGGGGAATATGCGGCGCCAGCGATTGCGCGCAGGCCTGACAGCCTGCGTGCTTATCTGCGCCATGGCCGGCAGCGCCGCCGCGGGGACTCCGCGGACCCTGCCGCGTGACCCGACGCCGAAGGAGGCAGCCGCGTGGAAGGCCCTGGTGGCCCAGGCGGAGACGGCCCAGGCGGTCGGCGACTGGGCGCGGCTGGAGCAGGTGACGCGTAAGCGCGCCGCCATCGAGGAGCGCACCTTCGGGCTCGAGGCGCCGGTGACCGCCGCGTCCTACTCCTGGATCGGCCTCGCGCTCAGCCGCCGCGGGCGCGACGCCGAGGCCGAGCCGTTCTACCGCCGCGCCCTGGAAATCGACCGCAAGGCGCTGGGCGAGACCCAGGGCCAGACCCTGCTGGCCACCAACAACCTCGCCGGCGTCCTGGAGCGACAGCGCCGATTCGCCGAGGCCGAGCCGCTGCGCCGGGCGTTGCTGGTGTCCGCCTGCGCGGCCTTTGGCGAGAAGAGCGCCGAGGCCGCGGCGGCCGCCGCAGCCCTGGGCGACGTGCTGCGGGCCCAAGGCCGGGCCCGCGAGGCCGAGCCGCTCTATCGCCAGGCGCTGGAGACCGATGCGGCGACCGCGTCCGAAGCCGATCCGCGGGTCGCCGCCGACCTGGGCGCCCTGGCGGTCGTGCTGGACGCCCTGGGCCGGCATGTGGAGGCCGAACCCCTGCACCGCCGGTCCCTCGCCATCCGGCTGAAGGCGTTCGGCGAGCGCGACGCGGCCACCGCCCAGGCCTATGCCCGCATGGGCGCCAATCTCGACGCCCAGGGCCGGCACGCCGAGGCCGAGCCGCTGTATCGCGCAGCCCTGGCTACGGACCGGCAGGTGCGGGGCGAGCGCCATCCGACCACCGCCGCCGACCTGGCCGATCTCGGCGCCAACCTCACGGCGCAGGGTCGAACGAAGGACGCCGAGCCGCTGCTGCGCCAGGCGCTGGAGATCCGCCGCCGCGCGCTGGGCGAGCGCGATCCCGAGACGGCCGCCAGCTACGCCGAGGTCGCCGCGACCCTGGCCGCCCGCGGCAAGGCCGGCGAAGCCGAGCGCCTGCACCGGCGCGCCCTCGAGACCCTCCGCGCCGCCAAGGGCGATCGCGACCCCGCCACCGCCGACGCCGAGATCGCGCTGGCGGCCGACCTCATGGCCCTCAATCGCGCCAAGGACGCCGAGCCGCTGCTGCGCAACGCCCTGGAGGTGCGCCGCGCCGCCCTGGGCGAGGCCCATCCGGCTACGGCCCGCGCCTACGACGCCCTGGCGGAGAACCAGCACCGCCTGGCCGCCGATGGCGACGCCGAGCAGTTGGCCGGCAAGGCCGTGGCCATCGTGCGCGCCCGCCGCGCCGCCGACCAGCGCGCCGCCGGCTCAGATCCGGACGCCGCCCTGCGCCGCGCCCGGGCCGGGGCGGTCGAGGACGCCGACGCCCCGATCTTCCGCCGCTACCTGCGCATGGCCTGGCTGGCCGCCCGCGCGCGGCCCGCCGAGGCGCAGCGCCTGCGCGACGCCGCGTTCTCGGCCGCCCAGGAGCTGCAGGTCTCGCCCGCCGCCCAGGCCCTGGCGCAGACCGCGGCGCGCGCCGCGCTCGGCCGCAAGCCCGCCGCCGGCGAGGCGCGCGTGCAGCAGGCGTTGGCCGGCCAGGCGCGCCAGATCGAGGGCCAGCTGCTGGAGGCCCTGCCGTCCGGCAACGCCGACCGCGCCGCCTCGATCGGCGTGGCGCTGGACGCTGTCGGACGCGAGCTGGCGGGGCTCGACGCCCGCCTCGCCAGCGAGAACCCGCTGTACGCCGCCATGCTGGCGCCCGCGCCGCTCAGCCTGGCCCAGGCCCAGCGCCGCCTGCGCCGGGGCGAGGGCCTGCTGCTGATCGTGCCGGCCGACGGGGACGTCTATGTCTTCGCCGCCTCGCGCACCAAGAGCGCCTGGACCCGGATCGTCGGCGGCGAGGCCGAACTGGAGCGGCGGATCCGCGTGCTGCGCTGCTCGGTCGACGACGGGACCTGCGCCGGCAAGGCGCCGATCTCCGCCGACGGCGCCTCGCCCTACGATCTGGCGACGGCCTACAGCCTCTACCGCGACCTGATCTCGCCCGTGGAGGACGCTCTGGACGGCGCAGGCCAGCTGTTCGTCACCGCCTCGGGACGGTTCGGCGGCCTGCCCCTGGCGCTCCTGCCGACCGCTCCGCCGGCGCCGGGCCAGCATGGGACGAAGGCGCTTGCGGAAACGCCTTGGCTCGCCGACCGCTACGCCCTCACCACGCTGCCCTCGATCGCCAGCCTGCGCGCCATGCCGCCGCCGGCGCGCCCGCAAGCCCAGCGCTGGGCGTTCATCGGCTTCGGCGATCCGATCCTCGGCGGGGCCGGGGCTGGCCAACGCCGGCCCTCGCCACGCACCGCGAGCGAGGGCCGGCCCCTCGCCGACCCGCGGGTGCTGAACGCCGCCTTCTCCCCGCTGCCCGGTACGGCGGACGAGCTGCGCGCCATGGCCAGGGCCCTCGGCGCCCCGTCCTCCAGCCTGCGCATCGGGTCGCGGGCCACCGAGACGGCGATCAAGACCTCCGCCGAGCTCGGCAAGGCCGGCGTGGTGCTCTTCGCCACCCATGGCCTGCTGTCGCGCGAGGCGCCGGGCGTCAAGGAGCCGGGCCTGGTGCTGACGCCGCCCGCCAAACCGACCTCGGAAGACGATGGCGTCCTGACCGCCTCGGAGGCGGCCGAGCTGGACCTCTCCGCCGACTGGGTGATCCTGTCGGCCTGCAACACCGCCGGCTCGGACGGAGAGCCGGGGGCCGACAACCTCTCCGGCCTGGCCCGGGCCTTCCTCTACGCCGGCGCCCACGCCCTGCTGGTCAGCCACTGGCGGGTGTTCGACGACTCCACCGCCGCCCTCACCGTCCAGACCCTGGCGCTACAGAAAGCGCACCCCAGGATGGGCAAGGCCCAGGCCCTGCAGCTGGCCATGCGCGAGGTGCGCAGCGGCCGCCGCGCCGACGGCACGCCCCTGCCCGGCTGGAAGCCGCAATGGGCGCACCCGGCCTATTGGGCGCCCTTCGTCCTGATCGACGCCGGCGAGTAGCCGGGAGGCCTGCACGGCCACCGAACGAAACTATATGATTTCGGCTTGGTAACCGGTGTCATTTTCCGCTTGCGGTTACCCTGGAATTGGGTTCCGTTCCCGCCAACCTCCAGCCATAGGATGGTCCATGGGTCGGAAACGCCAGGGTTCGCGGCGGCTCGCGTTCGCGCTCGCCACGGTTTGCGGCGGCCTCGCCGGTGCGGCGCACGCCGCCGACGCAGGCGGCCTGCTTTTCTATCTCTCCGCCGACAAGTCGCTGACCGCCGACGTGGCCGGTGGCGAGGCCGTCCCCAATTTCGCCGACAAGGCCGCCATCGTGCCGAACGGGGCCAGGGGCGGCGCGTTCTCGGCGGCGGACGAGGTGGTCCTGGCCTGGAAGGCGCCCGGCAACATCTACGCCCAGCGCGGCACGGTCTCGTTCTTCTGGCGCTCGCGCTATCCGGTGGGCGAAGCGCCCTTCGCCATCTTCCGCGTGGCCTTCGCCGACCACTCCAGCTGGGACATGACCTGGCTGCGCATCGACTGGAACGGCCACGGCTTCGACGCCTTCGTCACCGACAACAACCTGGCCCGCACGCGGGTCTCGTTCACCCTGCCCAAGCCGCCAACAGCCGACGCCTGGACCCACCTGGCCTTCAGCTGGGACGAGACCCGCGGCGTGGAGCTGTTCGTCGACGGCAAGCCCGTGGCGCGCCAGGCCGCGGTGGCGGTCTATGACACCGGCCTCGACCAGTTCGGGGTCTCGGGGCGGGTGGTCTCGCCGCACCAGGTGCAGAGCCGCTATAACTTCATGCGCGGCGGCGACTACGATGAGCTGCGCATCTACGACCACGCCCTGGACGCCGCCGCCGTGTCGGTGCTGGCGAAGGCCCAGGAGCCGCCACCGCCGGCCCCAGCCGCACCCGCCCTCAGCGACCCGGCCACGGGCGCCGAGTGGAGCCTGCGCTACGGCTGGAACCGCAAGGGCGACCTGCCGCCGCTGCTGACCGCGCCCATCACCCGCATCCGCAAGGTCGAGTTCGCCGACGCCAAGGACCTGAAGGAATGGATGTGGAAGGGGACCGACGGGATCCCCGAGACCACCTGGCCCGGGGTCTACAACCGCTCGCGCCTGCCCGGTCGCAACGACTACATGACCCTGCCGGACTGGAACGTCTATGTGGAGGGCGGCAAGGCCTATGCCCTGACCCTGCCGCAGGAGCCGTGGAACCACATCGAGATCCAGGGGGCGGCCTATGGCGACCTGACCTGGGCGGCCGGCGCGGGGGCCAAGGACCTCAAGCTCGCCAGCCGGGCCAAGGACCAGGAGCGGACCTTCCACCAGTTCGCCGACCCGCGGACCGGCGGCGTGCTGACCTTCACCAACCTCGCCCAGGAGACGCCGATCCAGGAGATCGCCGCCTATGACTTGGGGCCGGGCGCCGAGCCCGCGGGCACGACGAAGCTGAGCTACACCGTGCGCGTGGCGGCCAGGCCGGACTATCCGGACCTCGATCCCCTGACCGCCTTCATCCGCGGCCGCTATGCGCCGGCCGAGCGCGCCACGGTGGTGGCCCTGCCCGACGGCGCGCCCATGCGCGCGCGCCCTGCCGAGGGCGGCGTGCGGCTGCCCATCGTCCATGTGCTGATCCCGTTCGAGTTCGGCGCCGAGCCGGCGGCCCAGCCGCTCTACCGCTCATGGGGCTACGGCTGGGAGAACATGCACGACGCCCTGGACGGCGTGGCCATCGACCTGCCGCCGCTGAAGGGCGCGCCGGGCGAGGTCATTCCGCTCAACATCCAGGTCAAGGACCCGATCTGGCCGGGCCGCAACCTGATGGACGTCAGCGTCTCGGTGAAGGCCGGCGAGGCGCGCACCCTGTGGCTCGACACCCGCGACCGCATCCTGCCGAACAAGAGCCTCTACCTGACCCTCGCCAGCGCTAGCCCGGCGTTCGACGCGGCAAGCCTGGACGGCGCCAAGATCCGCCTGGTGTTCAAGGACCGCGCCGCCGGCGCCGTGGAGCACGTGGCGGACCGCCTGAACCAGGTGAAGGACAACTGGGGCTTCCTGGTCGAGGAGCACACCGCCTCCAAGCGCGAGGGCCTGTTCCAGCGCCTGACCGCCGACATCACCGACCTGCTGCGCGTCGATCCCGAGAACAGGATCGCGCGGGAATACTGGGCCGACATCACCTACGGCAGCGAGGGCCAGCTGCCGTTCGAGCAGCCGAAGCCGCCGGCCGGCGTGCCGCTGTGGGCCTTCCGCCAGCTGGAGGACCTGAAGCAGGTTCGCCGCTTCGCCGACTGGTGGATCGACAACCGCCAGGTCCCCTACGGCGACTTCGGCGGCGGCATCAGTGACGACACCGACCTGATGGAGCAGTGGCCGGGGCTGGCGCTGATGGGCGTGGAGCCCGAGCGCCTGCGCGCCTCGCAGATGAGGCTGGCCGACGCGGTCTACAAGAACGGCATGTTCACCGATGGCCTCTCGACCATCATGACCGACGAGCTGCATTCCTACGAAGAGGGCATCAACTCCAACAGCGAAGCGCTCTACATCAACTGGGGCGACCCCAAGGTGGTCGAGCGGCTGATGACCACGGTCCGCGCCTATGACCGGATCATCAAGCCGAACCCGGCGGGGCACCTGCACTTCACCACCAGCTGGTACTCCGGCGCCAAGGCCTATTCCGAAGGGCCGTGGGAGTGGTCGAAGTACTATTCCTACCTGGTGCTGCACCCTGGCCTGCTGATGGGCGCCTACAACGGCGATCCGACCGGTCGGCGGTTCGTGATCGGCCTCGCCGATGGGATCCTGGCACACGGCAAGCAGGCCGCGGACGGCTCGTGGACCTGGCCCGACGAGATCAACTGGCGCACAGACGCCACCAAGGCCACGCTGCCGCTCGACAGCCCGCCGATGCAGCTCTTCTGGGGCGCGTGGCGCTTCACGGGCGATGGGAAGTACCTGGCGCCGCTGATGGGCTTCCAGGCCAAGCTCGGGACCCGGGCGCTCAGCCAGATGAACGAGAACGCCTTCGACGTGCTGGGCAAGCGCGAGGCCTGGGCGGCTGACGCCATCAAGAAGGGCGAGGGCGAGCGCGCCTCGAGCTTCGACCGCTGGCTGGCGTGGCAGGCGGACGGCGACAAGCGCCACCTGGAAGAGCTGTACGGCGAGGAAATCCGCGCCGGCGCCCAGCGCTTCTACACCCAGACCGAGGGCCACTGGTGGAGCGACCGCGTGGAGCTGCCGTCCGAGACCCTGCAGCGCTCGCGGCTCGGCGGGGTGGCGCTGAAGCGCGGCTGGATCTGGCCGGGCCATACGGTGAGCTGGCGCTTCGAGCACGACCCCGAGGCCGAGCAGGTGGCGATCCTGGTGGGCGGCGCGACGCCCGGGCGGTTCACCGTCGAGGCCTTCAACACGACCGACCACCCGGTGAAGGCGACCATGACGGGCTGGAACGTCACCGGCGGCGAATGGCGGCTGTCGTCGGCCGCAGGTTCGCGAAGCTTCCCCTTCGAGAAGAGCGCCGGCGTGGACCTGGCCTTCGCGCCCGGCCAGAACGCCTTCACCTTCGAGCTCGTGAAGGCGGGCCCGCCCGTGGAGACCCGTCCCGACCTGGGCGTCGGGCCGGAGGACGTGGTCCGCAAGGGCGCCAGCCTGGCGGTCACCGTGCACAGCCTGGGCGCCGCCGACACGCCCGCCGGGACCCTGGTGGTCGAGGACGCGGCCGGCAAGGTCGTCGCCCAGGCGGCTGTCCCACCGCTGAAGGCCCCCCGCGACCTGGCGCCCAAGACCGTGACGCTGAAGGTGAAACTGCCGGCGACGGTGCAGGGCGGCCGGGTGCGGCTGTCGCTGCCGGTGGCGGAGGTCACCCAGCTCAACAACAGCCAGCCCGTTCCCTAGATGGCGCGCCGCGGCGCCCTATCCGGCGATCACCTTGGCCAGGTCCGCCGGCGGCCATGGGCCCTGGGCCAGCACCTTGCGGTGGAAGGCGGGCCACAGCGCCCGGTCCTTCGGCCGCAAACGGGCGATCTCCAAGGCCCCCAGGGCGTCGGCCGTCACCTGGCCCGGCCGCTCGGCCATGCGCGCCACGTCGGCCTCGATCGTGATGAAGGCGATGGAGCGGCCCTGGAGCTCGGTCATGGCCGCGATGGCCTGCGCTGGCGTCCAACCGAGTGCGCCGAGGCCGGTGTCGGCCACCGCCCGGCCCAGCCGGAACAGCCGCCATTGCAGGTAGCCGATCTCGCCGCGCGGATCGTCGCGATAGGCGCCGAGGTCCGCCGCCAGCTGCTCGGCATAGATGGCCCAGGCCTCGAAATAGGCCCCGGCCGCCTTGGCGCGCTCCGGCGAGACATCCGCCGCCGCCTGCAGCGGCAGCTGCAACAGGTGGCCGGGGATCACCTCGTGGAACGCCACGCCGGGCAGGGTCCAGGCCGGGCGCTCGCGGATGGCGCGCAGGTCGACGTAATAGGCGCCGGCGCGGCCGGCCTGCGGGGCCTCGCGATAGCCGGCGCGGCCGGCGGCCACCTCGGCCGGGGACATGCGCCGCACCTGGGCCTCTGCGATCGGCAGGTCCCCGAACGCCGCGCCGAGCGCCGGCCGCAGGGCGGCGAGCCTGGCGTTCATCTCCGCCACCGCCCGGTCGCGGCCGGCGTCGTCGTCGGGATAGAGCCAGCGCGGGTCGGCGGAGAGCGTGCGCAGGCGGCTTCCCACCGATCCCTGAGCGAGGCCGATTCGCTTCAGCAGGCGGTCGGCCCGGGCCTGGGCGGCGCGCACCGCAGCAGCGGCCGCGGCATGGGCGGTGTGCGGGTCCAGCGGCGCGCCCCAGGCCTTGGCCAGGGCTTCGGCGTAGTCCGTGGCCGCCCGGGCGGGCGCTGCCAGCGCCATGGCGGCCCCAGCCGCCAACAGGTTTCGACGGTCGATCATCAACGATACGCTAGCGGCGATGGAGCTGAAATGATACCGGTATCATCGTCCTCCGAGGCGGCGCGGCCATGCCGGTGAAACCCTCCCCCGAGTTCGACCGACGCACCCTGATGGGTCTGGCCGCGCTCGCCTCGGCGGCGCCGTTGGCGGCCGCCGCCGACAGCCCGCTCGAGCCCGACCCCGCGGAGACCGTTCCCCTGTGGCCCGGCCCGCCCCCGGGCGCGCGGGCCCAGCTCCCGCAGGAACAGATCGTCGACCGGATCAAGACCAGCGGCTTCCAGGACCGCTTCGTCACTGGCATCGGCCATCCCCTGCTCACCGTCATCCGCCCCGCGCGCCCGAACGGCGCGGCCCTGATCGTGGCGCCGGGCGGCGGCTATGTCCGCGTCGTCATCGACAAGGAGGGCTTCGAGGTCGGCCATCGCATGGCCGCCGCCGGCATCACCGTCTTCGTCCTGCGCTACCGCCTGCCCGGCGAAGGCTGGGACAAGGCCGCAGACGTCCCGCTGCAGGATGCGCAGCGGGCGGTGCGCCTGGTTCGCGCCGGCGCCAAGGGTTTCGGCATCGACCCGGCGCGGGTGGCGTTCATGGGCTTCTCCGCCGGGGGACATGTGGCCGCCTCCATCGCCACCCGCTTCGCCGAGGCCGTCTATGCGCCGGTGGACGCCGCTGACGCCCTCTCCGCGCGGCCCGACCTCTCCTGCCCCATGTACCCGGTCGTGACTATGGACCCCGCCTTTGCCCATGCCGGCTCGCGCGAGACCCTGCTCGGTCCGCATCCGACGGCCGAGGTCGAGGCGCGCTATTCGCCCGAGCGGCGGGTCACGGCCCAGACTCCGCCGACCTTCCTGGTCCACGCCTGGGACGATGCCACGGTGCCGGTGGAGAACAGCCTGCGCTATCTCGAAGCGCTGCGCGCCCAGAAGATCCCGGCCGAGGCCCATCTGTTCGCCGAGGGCGGCCACGGCTTCGGCATCCGCGGCGCGCAGGGCAAGCCGGCCGCGGCCTGGCTGGACCTGTTCCTGGCCTGGGCGCGCCGCCAGGGGTTCGCCGGTTGATCGGCCGCCGCGACCTGCTGATCGGTCTCGGCGCCGGCGCCCTCGCGAGCGGCGTCCACGCCCAGCCGGCCTCGCCCATCGCCCAGACCCGCCACGGGCCGGTCCGTGGGGCCGTGGACAATGGGATCCTGGTGTTCAAGGGCGTGCGCTATGGCGCCGACACCGGCCCGCGGCGGTTCCAGCCACCGGCCCCGCCCACACCCTGGACCGAGGTGCGGGACGTCCTCGCCTACGGTCCCGCCTCGCCGCAGCGCGGCCTCCGCGAACCCACCAGCGAGGACTGCCTCTTCCTCAACGTCTGGACGCCCACCCTGCGCGACGGGCGGCGGCGACCGGTGATGGTCTATATCCACGGCGGCGCCTATTCCTCCGGGTCGGGTTCGGCGGCGCTCTACGACGGCGTGCGCCTCTGCCGCCGGGGCGACGTGGTGGTGGTGACCCTGAACCACCGCCTGAACGCGTTCGGATATGCCTATCTCGCCCGCCTGGTCCCCGAGCTCGCCGACAGCGGCAACGCCGGCCAGCTGGACCTGATCCTGGCGCTGCAGTGGGTGCGCGACAACATCGCCGAGTTCGGCGGCGATCCGGGCCGGGTGATGGTCTTTGGCCAGTCCGGCGGCGGGGCCAAGATCGCCACCCTGATGGCGACGCCGGCGGCGGCCGGCCTCTTCCATCGCGCCGCGACCATGAGCGGCCAGCAGGTCACCGCCTCCGGCCCCGGCAACGCCACGCGCCGCACCCTGGCCTGGCTGGACGCCCTGAAGCTGAAGCCGGAGCAGGCGCGCGAGGTCCTCACCTTGCCGGTCGAGCGGCTGCTGGAGGCGCAGGGCGCGGAGGACCCGGTGCTGGGCTTCGGCGGGCTCTACTTCGGGCCGGTCCTGGACGAGCGCAGCCTGAAGCGCCACCCGTTCTATCCGGACGCGCCGGCCCAGTCGGCCAAGATCCCGATGATCATCGGCAACACCCACGACGAGACCCGCGCCTTCCTGGGCGGGGATGCCTCCAACTTCAGCGTCACCTGGGACCAGCTGCCGGCCAAGCTGAACCCGGCCAACATGCGGGTCGACATCGATCCGGGCACGGTGATCGCCGAGTACCGTCGGCTCTACCCGGCCTATTCGCCCAGTGACGTCCTCTTCGCCGCCACCACCGCCGCCCGCTCCTGGCGCGCGGCGATCATCGAGGCCGAGGAACGGGCCAAGGCGGGAACGCCGGCGTTCGTCTACCAGGTCGACTGGGTGAGCCCGAAGGAGGGCGGCCGGCTGGGCGCCCCGCACATGACCGACATCCCGCTGGTGTTCGACAACGTCGCCCAGCCGGGCTCGCGCGCCGAGGGGCCCACCGCCCAGCCGATGGCGGACCGGATGAGCGCGGCGTTCATCGCCTTCGCCCGCACCGGCGATCCCAACTGCAAGGCCATCCCGCGCTGGGAGCCCTACGCCCTGCCCCGCCGCCAGACCATGGTGTTCGACAACCAGACCCGGATGGTCGACGACCCGCGCGGCGCCGAGCGGCGCCTCTTCGCCAAGGTCCCGTTCGTCCAGGCGGGGACCTAGGCCGTCGCCGTCGCCTGCGCCTGGTAGGCGGCTGTCAGGTCCCGATAGGCCTCGAACGGCGGGAACTGCGGGAAGCTATGGACCGCCGGCGTGGTCGCCCAGTCCACCTTCTCGCTGGTGAAGGTCTCGACGAAGGGGCGGTTCCAGCGCGGCTGGTCCAGCATCGTCGTGCGGATGTTGACGAACCAGTCCATCCCCGCCGCGCGGGTGAAGAGCCAGCTCATGCAATGCGGGCAAAAGTAGTGGGTCGGATCGCCGTGCAGGCCCCCGATCACCGGCTCACCGGCGATCACCTCGAAGCCTTCGCTGGGGATGGCCGCGCTGAGCGAAAAGGCGCTGGCGGTCATCCGCTGGCAGCCTGTGCAGTGGCAGGCCATGGTCAAGAGCGGCAGCGCACTGACCCGGAACCGCACCTGGCCGCACCGACATCCGCCCTCGACGGGCAAACCCTGGTCGCTCATCGGTAACCTCCCTGGATTGCCCCTGATCTAGGGACGCCTCAGGGGGAGGCCAAGGTCACCGGGCCAGCCAGCCGCCATCCACGGGCACGATCGCGCCGTGCATGTAGTCCGAGGCGCGGCTGGCGAGGAAGACGGCGGCGCCGGCCAGGTCCTCCGGCTGGCCCCAGCGGGCGGCCGGGATGCGTTCCAGGATCTGGCGGCTGCGGTCGGTGTCGGCCTGGAGGGCGGCGGTGTTGTTGGTGGCGAAATAGCCGGGCGCGAGACCGTTAACGTTGATGCCTTTGGCCGCCCACTCGTTGCACAGGGTCTTGGTGATCCCCGCCAAGCCACTCTTGGAGGCGGTGTAGGACGGCACGCGCAGGCCGCCCTGGAAGCTCAGCATCGAGACGACATTGATGATCTTGCCGCCGCGGCTGTCGGCCACCCAGCGGCGCGCCACGGCCTGGGAGAGGAAGAACACCGACTTCAGGTTCGTCCCCATCACCGCATCCCAGTCCTCCTCGGTGAAATCGAGGGAGTCGGCGCGGCGGATGATGCCGGCGTTGTTGACCAGGATGTCGAGGCGGCCAGCGGCGGCGTAGGCCTCGAACACCACCCGTTCGATCGGCTCGGTGGTGGAGAGGTCGGCGGAGACCGCGTGCAGCTTGCGGCCCGCCTTGGCCACCAGCGCCGCCGTCTCATCCGGCGCGCTGCGCCCCACGGCGACGATGTCGGCGCCCGCCTGGGCGAGGCCCACCGCGATCGCCTGGCCGAGGCCGGTGTTGGCCCCGGTGACCAGGGCCGCCTGGCCGCTGAGGTCGAAGAGGCCGGCGCTCATTTCAGCTGGCAGATGTCGAGGACGTTCATGTCTGTGTAGTCCAGGTTCTCGCCGCCCATGGCCCAGATGAAGGCGTAGTTCGCGGTGCCCGAACCCATATGGATCGACCAGGGCGGCGAGACCACCGCCTCGTCATTGGCCATGATGATGTGGCGGGCCTTGTCCGGCTCGCCCATGAAGTGGAACACGCGGTCGTTCTCGCCGAGGCCGAAGTAGAAATAGACCTCGCTGCGCCGATCGTGGAGGTGCGGCGGCATGGTGTTCCAGACGCTGCCGGTCTTCAGGATCGTCAGGCCCAGCAGCAGCTGCGCCGACTTGCAGGTGGCCGGCACGACCAGCTGGTAGATGGTGCGCTCGTTGGAGGTCTCCAGCCCGCCCCGCTCCAGCGGCACGGCGTCGGAGATCGAGAGCTTGCGGGTCTCGAAGGCCGCATGGGCCGGCGTGGAGACCAGGTAGAACCGCGCCGGGCTCGCCCCATCGTCCGAGGCGAAGGTCACGTCCTTGGAGCCCATGGTGATGTAGAGGCAGTCCTTGGGGGCCAGCGGATAGGCAGTCCCGTCGACGGTGACCGTGCCGGCGGCGTCGGAGACATTGACCACGCCCATCTCGCGCCGCTCGAGGAACGGATGGCCCTTGGCGCTCTCCGGTTCGGTCTGGTGGGGCAGTTTCACCGGGCCCTTCACCGGCATGGCGCCGCCGATCACGAAGCGCTCGTAGTGGGTGTAGTTCAGCGCCACCGCGTCGGCCGCGAACAGGCCGTCGATCAGGTAGCGCTGGCGCAGGGTCTCGTTGTCGACCCCCTCCATCATGTCGGGATGCGTCGCGTGGTAGGTGCGCTTGAACACGTCGGTCCTCCCGTTTTGTCGGTCGGTTCGGGGTAACCGGTGTCAGACAGCAGCGCAACCGTCTTCTAAACCGGTCGTTTTGACACCGAACTGCAAATTGACACCGGTTACCAACTCGCCCAATGTCCGCGGACCGTGACCGCTGACCCGATCCATTCCGCCCCCAGATCCGCCCGCCGCAGATCCGCCCGTGTCAGGGGTCGCGCATGAGTCCCGCCGACTCCGCGCCCGCGGGCTTCCGGCCCGAGGAGGTCGCCCGTCGGTTCACCGACGCACGGCGCACCCGACTGGCGCTGCCGGCTTTCCCCGGCCCGCTGCCCGCGGACATGGCCGCCGGCTACGCCTGCCAGGAGGCCGCCATCGGGCTGTGGCCCGACCAGGTGGCCGGCTGGAAGGTGGGCCGCATCCCGCTGGAGCTGCAGGCCGAGCTGGGCGCCCAACGGGTGATGGGTCCGGTGTTCGCCCAGAACGTCTGGCGTCCCGGGCCGACGCCTACGCCGCTGCCCCTGATCCCCGGCGGGTTTGCGGCGGTGGAGGCCGAATACATCTACCGCATCGGCGAGGACGCGCCCGCGAGCCGCACCGAATGGACCGCCGAGGACGCGCTGCAGCTGGTGGAGGACGAGCTGGTGGGCGTGGAGTTCGCCGGCAGCCCGCTCGCCACCATCAACCTCCTGGGCCCGCGCGTGGTCGCCTGCGACTTCGGCAACAACGCCGGCCTGATCCTCGGCAAGTCGATCCCTGGCTGGCGCGAGCGCACCGACGACTGGCCGCCCTGCGAAGTCTGGATCGATGGCCAGCTGGTCGGCCGCGGCGCGCCGTCGTCCGTGCCCGGCGGCCCCAGCGCCTCGCTGGCCTATCTGCTGGGGATCTGCGCTGCGCGGGGCCGCCCCCTCAAGCGCGGCCAGCTGGTCACCACCGGCGCCGCCAGCGGCATCCATGACATCGAGGCCGGACAAACGGCCCGCATCGCCTTCGCCGACCTGGACGAGATCCACTGCCTTGCGCAGCCCGCGTCCACGGCCGAAGGTCCGGGAGGACAGACCGATGAGCGCCACGACCTCCGCCCCTGACCAGGCTGCCCAGCCCACCGCCGCCATAGGCCGCTACCGCTGGGTCATCGTGGCGCTGCTGTTCACCGCCATGGTGATCAACTACGTCGACCGGCAGACGCTGGGCCTGCTGAAGGGCGACCTCTCCAAGGCCATGGGCTGGCGCGAGACCGACTACGCCAATGTGGTCTTCTGGTTCCAGGCCGCCTACGCGGGCTCCTACCTCTTCTTCGGCCGCATCGTGGACCGGCTGGGCGCCCGCTGGGGCTTCGGCATCGCCTTCCTGATCTGGCAGGCCGCCCACATCCTGCACGCGGCGGTGAACACGCTGGGCGGCTTCATCGGCGTGCGCATGCTGCTGGGCGTCGGCGAAGGCGGCGGCTTCCCGGGCGGCATCAAGGCGGTGACGGAGTGGTTCCCCAAGAAGGAGCGCGCCTTCGCCACGGGGCTGTTCAATGCCGGCACCAATATCGGCGCCATCATCACCCCGCTGGTGATCCCGGTGGTGACCCTGGCCTTCGGCTGGCGCGCGGCGTTCATCATCACCGGCGTCGTCGGGCTGACCTGGCTGCCGGTCTGGCTCCTGGTCTATCGCCGGCCGCGCGAGCACGCGCGCCTGACGCCGGGCGAGCTGGCCCACATCGAGAGCGACGGCGTCGATCCGCCCGTCGCGGCCACGCCCTGGCGCGTCCTGATCCGCAAGCGCGAGACCTGGGCCTATGCCCTGGGCAAGTTCCTGATCGATCCGATCTGGTGGATGTACCTCTTCTGGCTGCCCGACTTCCTGCAGAAGCGCCACGGCCTGGACCTGAAAACCTTCGGGCCGCCGCTGGTGGTCATCTACCTGCTCTCCGACTTCGGCAGCGTGGCCGGCGGCTGGCTCTCCTCGCGCCTCATGAAGCGCGGCTGGAGCATCAACCGCGCGCGCAAGACCACCATGCTGATCTGCGCCCTCGCCGTGACCCCCATCGCGTTCGGGGCCATGGCTGATAGCCTCTGGGTGGCGGTCGGGATCATCGGCCTGGCCACCGCGGCCCACCAGGGTTTCTCGGCCAATCTCTACACCCTGCCGGGCGATGTCTTCCCGCGTGCGGCCGTAGGCTCGGTGATCGGCATCGGCGGCATGATCGGCGGCTTCGGCGGCATGGCCATGTCGCAGTACGCCGGGTTCATCCTGGAGAAGGTGGGCTCGTACACGCCGATCTTCGTGGTGGCCTCGTCCGCCTATCTCCTGGCGCTGCTGGTGATCCACCTGCTGACGCCGCGCATGGAGCCCGTGAAGGTCTAGGAGATCCGATGCCCGAGACGCCCGGCCTCCTGGTCATCGACCCGCGCGACGACGTCGCCGTCGCCCTGCATGGCCTGGCGGCGGGCGATCCGGTCGCGCCGGGGGTGGTGGCCGGGACCGACGTCCCGGCGGGCCACAAGGTCGCCCTGCGGGCCATCGCGGCGGGCGGAGAGGTGCGAAAGTACGGCTGGCCCATCGGCCACGCCACGGCCGACATCGTCGCCGGGGAGCATGTCCACAGCCACAACCTCGCGACCTCGCTCACGGGCCACGAGGCCTATGCCTATGCGCCCGCGGCCGCCGATCCGCTGCCGCACCCCGAGGCCTCGTTCCAGGGCTATCGGCGCGCCAGCGGGCGGGTCGGGACCCGCAACGAGATCTGGATCCTCTGCACCGTCGGCTGCGTCACCCGCACGGCCCAGCGCATCGCCGCCGAGGCGGACCGGCGCTTCAAAGGCCGCGTCGATGGGGTCTACGCCCTGACCCATCCGTTCGGCTGCTCCCAGCTGGGCGACGATCTCTCGGCGACGCGCAGGATGATCGCGGCATTGGCGGCCCATCCCAACGCCGGCGGCGTGCTGGTGCTGGGCCTGGGCTGCGAGAGCAACCAGCTGGACGCGCTCTTGCCCCTGATCCCCGACGCCGACCCCGCCCGCCTGCGCGCCTTCGCCGCCCAGGCCTTCGAGGACGAGTTGGAGGAAGGGCTGAAGGCGGTCGAGGCCCTGGTGGCCGTGGCCGAGCAGGACCGGCGCACGCCCTGCCCGCTCTCCGACCTGGTGGTCGGGCTGAAGTGCGGCGGCTCCGACGGTTTCTCCGGCCTGACTGCCAATCCCCTGGTTGGGCGCATCGCCGACGCGGTCTGCGGGGCCGGCGGATCGGCGATCCTCACCGAGATCCCGGAGATCTTCGGCGCCGAGCGCCTGCTGATGACCCGCGCCGCCGACGCCGCCGTGTTCGAGGCGATCGGCCAGGTGGTCAACGACTTCAAGGCCTACTTCCTGCGCCACGGCGAGCCGGTGAGCGAGAACCCCTCCCCCGGCAACATCGCCGGCGGCATCACCACCCTGGAGGAGAAGTCGCTCGGCGCGGTGCAGAAGGCTGGCCGCGCGCCGGTGACCGAGGTGCTGCGCTACGGCGAGCGCGTGGACCGGCCGGGTGTGGCCCTGCTGGAGGCGCCCGGCAACGACGCGGTCTCCTCGACGGCGCTCACCGCCGCCGGCGCCACGGTGATCCTCTTCACCACCGGCCGCGGCACGCCCCTGGGGTTCCCGGCGCCGACCCTGAAGCTCGCCACCAACTCAGGCCTGGCCCAGCGCAAGCCGCACTGGATCGACTTCGACGCCGGCCGCATCGCCGCCGGCCAGAGCCTGGACGCGGCCGCCGACGCCCTGCTGGACCTGGTCATCGCCACGGCCTCCGGCCAGCCCACCCGCGCCGAGCAGAACGGCGAGCGCGAAATCGCGCTCTGGAAGCGCGGCGTCACGCTGTAGCCCGGCTCCGGCCCACTAAGTTCACCGCCAAGGCCGCCAAGGCCGCCAAGTATCCACGGCCTCTTGGCGGTCACCGTCCAGCTTCGCCAGATAAGAAAAGGGCGCGCCCCGCGAAGGGCGCGCCCAGGTCCATCGAGGAAGATCTGGTCAGTAGGTGTAGCGGAAGCCCACCAGGAACTCGCGGCCGGTGTGGTGGTAGAACGACACCCGGTCCGAGGAGTCGTTGTACTGGTCCTGGAATTCGTCGGTGAGGTTGATGCCCTCGAAGGTGAACTTCAGGTGGTCGTTCCAGGTGTACTGGGCCGAGACGTCCAGGTTGAAGGTCGAGTTGGTGCCGTCCACGTCGGTGCCCGCCTCCTGGCCCGGCACGCGGGTCAGGTACTTCGAGCGGTAGGCGGCCGAGATGCGGGCCGAGAGCTTGTCGTCCTCGTAGTAGAAGGTCGCGTTGTACGAACGCTTGGACAGGCCGGTCAGCTGGTCAGTCGCCACCACCGCGCCCGCGCCGTTCACATAGTCGATCGACGAGGTGACGTAGGTGAAGTTCAGCAGCGCGCCGGTGTGGCTGAGCAGGCTGGGCAGGAAGCTGAACGACTGCTGGTAGTTCACCTCCAGGCCCTTCAGCGGCCCGCCGCTGGTGTTCACCGGCACGGAGAACGTCCAGTTCGTCGTCGTCGTATCGCAGCCGGCCTGGTTGCCGCAGGCCGCCGTCGCCACAGAGTCCGGAATGCCGAACGCGTTGTTGTGGAACGTCGAGATCGTCTGGCGGGTCTGGATGAAGGTGTCGATGTCCTTGCGGAACAGCGCCAGGGAGATCAGCGACTCCTTGGCGAAGTACCACTCGAACGACAGGTCGTAGGCCTTGGCCCGGATCGGGTCGAGCAGCGGGTTGCCGGCGGTGACGGTGCGGTTGGCCCCCGACACGTTCACGGTGGCCCCTGGCGCGAGGCTGCCCAGGTTCGGTCGCGACATCACCTTGGCGGCGGCGAAGCGGATCAGGAAGTCCTGGCGCGGCTCCAGCACCATGTTCACCGACGGCAGCCAGTCATGGTAGGTGCGGTCGACGGTGATCGGCAGGGCCGAACCCGAGAGGAAGGTGTAGCCCGAGGCGCTTTCCTTGGTGCGGACATAGCGCACGCCGGCGTTGCCGCGGAACGACATGCCCATGATCTCGGTGTTCCAGTCGCCCTGCAGGTAGCCGCCGTTGTCTTCCTCGCGGATGGCGTTGTTGTTGCCGAGCGCCGGCTCGTTGCCGAGGTGGAAGGCGCCGCCGAACGCGCTCTGGTCGTAGAGGCTGAGCAGGCTCGTGGCGGTCGATAGGTTCGGCACCAGCCAGCTGGTCGCGGTGCCGGCCGGGACACCCAGGCCCTTGGTGTCGAGGGTCGTCACCTGGGAGTAGGACGAGACCGGGATCGCGGCGATGCCGGCCGGGATGACCGCCTCCTGGTTCGCCGTGGTGCCGTTCGAGCGGCGCATTTCAGTGGTCTCGAACTTGTACTTCTTGAAGTCGTAGCCGGCCGAGAGCTTCAGGATCTCGGTGGGCTTGAAGTAGATATTGCCCTGCACCGTGTCGAAGACGTTCAGCGCGGTCTGCGGCCGCTCGCGGATCTGGGTCAGCGTCCAGGCCGACGGGCTGGTCAGGTTCGCGCTGCCATAGGACAGCAGCGGCGCGCGGCCCTGGGAATAGTCGTAGCTGTAGCCCTGCACGTTGAACTGGTCGAAGGTCAGGGTCGTCTGGATCGGGTTCTTGAAGTTCGAACGCGAGTGGCCGGCCAGGAAGTCGACCTTCCACTGGTCGTTGAACTCGTGCTCGCCCGAGAGGCCGTACTGCAGGAACTTGGTCTGCAGCTCGTCGAAGCGGTCTTCCACCCGCAGGTCGACGTTGTTGAACGTCCCCTTGGTCATGGTGTTGCTGCCGTCGATGGTGGCGGACACCACGTCGGTCTGGGCGATGCCGCAGCTGCCGTTCGCCGTCGTCGCCGCCGTGCACGCGCCGCCGACGCTGAGCGAGGGGGCCTCGAGGTAGCGCTCCTCGCGGGTGCCTTTGAAGTTCGCGTAGAGGACGTCGAAGTTGACCAGCGTCTTGTCGGTCGGCCGCCACTGCAGCGCGCCGGTCGCGCCCAGCCGCTTCTGGTCGTCGGTGTAGTCGTCGTAGCGGGGGAAGCGCGGGTGGAACGCCGCGTCGGCCTGGGCCAGGGTCACGCCCGCGCCCGGCAGCGCCGAACGGAAGCCCGGCGAGAAGGCGTTGCCCGTCGCCCAGCGCACGGTCGAGGTGCCGATGTCCTTGGTCTCGCGCCGGCTGTAGGCCACCGAGGCCAGGGCGCCCAGGGTGCCGTCCAGCCAGGTGTTGGCGATCATCGCCGCGCCGCGCGGATTGAACTTCTCGGACAGGTCGTTGTAGCCGGCCTGGCCGGAGGTCACGAAGGTGAAGCCCTTGTAGTCGAACGGGCGCGCCGTCCGCAGATCCACCGTCGCGCCTAGCGAGCCCTCCTCGGTCTGGGCGTCGGCCGTCTTGCGCACGGCGATCGAGTTGAAGAGGTCCGAGGCGAAGACGTTGAAGTCGAACGCGCGGCCGCGGTTGGTGCCGCCGGCGGCGTCGGAGCTGCCGGTGGTGGAGAGGGCCTCCATGCCGTTGATGCGCACGCGGGTGAACTGCGGGCCCAGGCCGCGCACCGAGATGTTGCGCCCTTCGCCGGCGTCGCGCGCCAGGGCCACGCCCGGGATCCGCTGGATCGATTCCGACAGGTTGAGGTCGGGGAACTTGCCGATGTCCTCGGCGAGGATCGAGTCGATCGCGATCGCTTCAGTGCGCTTCTGGTTCAGGGCCCGGGCCAGGCTGCCGCGGAAGCCGGTGACCACGATCTCCTGCACCTCGCTGGCGCCGGCGGCTCCTGTCTGTGCGCCTCCGGTTTGAGCGCCTCCGGTCTGGGCCATAGCGGGCGAAGCCGCTACCAGGCCGGCCGCGAGCGCCGCCAGCGACACCCCGCCCAGAATTGCACGCGCACGCTTCGAAGACGCCGTGGGGCCCATGCCCATCCCTCCCTCTCGGAGACCTGCCGCCGCCCACCTGGGCCGCGATCGTTGGGGCTCCCCGGAGCCCGGCCTCCAACCTCTATGATACCGGTGTCATTTCCACTTGGAGCTTATGACACCGGTGACAGTCATAGGTTAGACATGTTTCGAGCCGAGCCGCAAGACGGCCAGATCAAGCCTTCAGCGGGGTGTGGCCGTCGAAGCACGCACGATGAGCTCGGGCTGCACATCGTGGCTCGGGGGACGGCCGCGCATGAGGTCCGGCGCCAGCATCTCGCCCGCCAGCCGCCCCATGTCGCGCAGCGGCAGGCGGACGGAGGTCATCGGCGGCCAGAGCCGCGAGGCGATGGGCGCGTCGTCGAAGCCGACCACCGAGATGTCCCGCGGGATCGTGAGCCCCGCCTCATGCGCCGAGGTGTAGGCGCCCGCCGCCATCTCGTCGTTGAGGGCGAAGACTGCGGTCGGCGGATTCGGCAGGGCGAACAGATCGCGCGCCGCAGCGACGCCCGATTCGTAGGTGTAGCCCGCCTGGCGCACCAGGGCCGGATCCAGCAACAGGCCGCGCTCGGCCAGCCCCGCCTCGAACCCCTTCCGGCGCTCCTTGGAGGAGCGGAACGTGGGCGGGCCGGATACCAGGGCGATGCGCGTGTGGCCGAGGTCCGCCAGGTGGCGCGCCGCCTGGGCCGCCCCTTCCCCGTCGTGGCTGACCACCATGCGGTCGTCCTCGTCCAGCGGGACCGAGGCGATGCGCACATACCGGCAGTCCAGCTCCTTCAGCAGTTCGACCAGTTCCTCGTCCTCGGAGACCGGCGACGGCAGCACCACGCCGAACGGTTTCTGCCGCTCGATGAAGCTGCGGATGTCGGAGAGTCGCCGCGGGCTGGTGCGGTCGATGGGGCGCACCACCAGCTCGAAGCCGGAGCCCTGCAGGGCGTCCAGCAGGCCCTGCTGGTGGCTGACGGTGTGCTGCGGATTGGGGTTGTCGTAGATCAGCCCCACCAGGAACGCGCGGCGGAACGCCAGGCCGCGGGCCTGCGGGTCCGGCGCGAAGCCGGTCTCCTGGATGATCGCCTTGACCGCCTCGCGGGTCTCGCCGCGGACCAGCGGGCTGTCGTTGATGACGCGCGAGACCGTCTTCTTCGAGACGCCGGCCATGCGGGCGATGTCGTTGATCGTAGGCCGCTTCTTGGCGCCGCCGCTGCCCGCGCCGCCTCCGCCCCCGCCCGGGCCGCCTTCACCGCCGCGTTGCACGCCTGACCGCCTCCCGCTCCGAAGGCCTGGGCTTAACCCGGCATCGCCGACTTGGGAATGATCGCGCCGCGATGGCGCACCACCGCCTCGGCGAGCCGCCGCGCCGCGCCGATGGAATCGGCGATGCTGTCGCCCCGCAGGCGCCCGGCGAGGTAGCCGGCGTTGAACGAATCGCCCGCGCCCGTCGTGTCCACCAACGCGATCGGCGGTGAGGCCTCGAACGCGAAGCCCTGCCCGCCGGAGAGAACCGCGATTGAGCGATCCTCCCGCCGCAGCAGCACCTCGGCGCCCGCCTCGGCCCAGCGCGCGGCGCAGGACTCGGCGTCCAGGCCGAACGCCTCCACGTCGGCGGCGCTGACCGAGACATAGCGGCAGAGCGGCGCCAGGGTCTCCACCGCGGCCCGCGCCGCTTCGGGTCCCGGCCACAGTCGCGGGCGGTAGTTGGTGTCCAGGACGACGCCGGCTCCGGCCTTCGCGGCGGCCTCGAGGCGCGGCAGCAGGGCGGCGCGCCCCGCCTGCCCCAGGATCGCCAGGCTGATCGCCGACACGTAGGCGAGCTTCGCACCCGCCATCGCCGCGGACAGGAGGTCCAGGTCAGCCAGGGCCATGTAGTCGCGAGCGGGGGCGTTGTCCCGCCAGTAGAAGAAGCTGCGCTCTCCGCGCTCGTCGCACTGGATGGCGTAGAGCCCCGGGACGCGCCCTTCGGCCTCGACCACCAGGCCGCGCTCGACCCCCTCGTCGTCCATCAGCGCCAGGATCCCGGCGCTGAAGGGATCGCCCCGGCCCAGCGCCGTCGCATAGGCCGTGGGCACGCCCAGGCGCGCCAGATAGACCGCGGTGTTGAAGGTGTCGCCGGCATAGCCGATGGCCGCCTGACGCGGCTCCGTCAGGCTCAGCTCCACCATGCATTCGCCCAGGATCACTGCGTCGGCCATGGCGGCGCTCTAGTGCGCAATGCGGCCCAGGGGAAGCCCCGTTCCGGCGGCTCAGACGGCTTCGGCGGGTTCGAGGTCCAGCGCAAGGCGCCTGAGCAGCGCCTCGCGCGCGGCGTTGCTGGGCAGGGCGTCGAGGCGGGCGTTGAGGTCCAGCATCAGCCGGGCCCGCGCATTGTGCCAGTCGGGACGCGCCGCCTGCGCCGGTGCGATCCGGCGTTGGGTGGCCGTCTCGGTGACTCCCTCCCGTCCGAGACGGAAAACGCCATCGAGCGCTGGAGTCCGGATTCGCGCCGGATCGAGGCCGGCGGCGACCAGCGCCCCCTTCAGCGCCTCGAGACCCTCCGGCTCGCCGTGGGCCAGGAAGATGTCGCCCGCCACCGGCCCGCGCGCCTTCGCCCAGGCGACCAGGGCGGTCTGGTCCGCATGGCCGGAATAGACGTCCAGGGAGCGGATGCGCGCCTTGACCGTCAGGTCCTCGCCCTGGATGCGCACGGAGCTCGCGCCTTCCTGGAGATACCGGCCCAGCGTGCCGGTGGCCTGGTAGCCCGTCAGCAGCACGGTGGCGTCCCGACGCCACAGCAGGCGTTTCAGGTGCTTGCGCACGCGCCCGGCGTCGCACATGCCGCTCGCCGCCAGGATGATGTGCCAGCCGGCCAGCCGGTCCAGGCGGTCGCTCTCGGACGGCTCGCGCAGGAACTGGAGCCGGCCGCTGGCGCGCAGGTCCTCGAAGGGGTTGCGCCCCATGGCCGGGCTGTAGCCGCGCCGCTGGAACACCTCCGTCGCCTCGATGGCCAGGGGCGAGTCGAGAAACACGTCCGCCTCGGGGATGTCGCCGTCGCGGGTCAGGATCTGCAGGTCGGCGAGCAGCTCCTGCGACCGCTCCACGGCGAAGGCCGGGATCAGCAACGGACCGCCGGCCGCCTGGGCGTCGTGCAGTTCGCGGGCGAGCATCCGTCGCCGCGCCGCCGGATCGATGGGCGGGCGCGCCCGGCCGCCATAGGTCGATTCCAGGATCAGATGATCGACGCCGGAGGGCCCTTGGGGATCGGGCAGGAAGTCGCGTCCGCCCGGACCCAGGTCGCCGGAGAACAGCAGCGTGGTCACCTGACCGTCCGCCTCGACCGTCACCTCGATGGAGGCCGAGCCCAGGATGTGTCCGGCCTCCCAGTAGCGCGCCGCCACCCCCGGGGCGACCGCCACCTCCTCGCCAAGCCTGGCGGTGTCGAAGAGCTCCAGCGTGCGATGTGCGTCGCGGACGGTGTAGATCGGCTCGACGACCGGCTTGCCGCGCTGCTCGTTGCGGCGATTGAGGCGGCGGACCTCGCTTTCCTGGATGTCGCCGGCGTCGGGCAGCAACACGCCGCAGAGATCGCGGGTCCCGGCCGTGGCGATGATCGGGCCCCGATAGCCTGCCCGCATCAGTTTGGGCAGCAGCCCGGAATGGTCGATGTGGGCGTGGGTGAGCAGGACGGCGTCGATCTCGCGCGGGTCGAACGGGAAGCGCTCGTAGTTCAGCGTCTTCAGGGTCTTGGAGCCCTGGAACATTCCGCAGTCGATGAGGACCTTGGCCCGCCCTGTGTCGAGCCGGGCGCAGAAGCCCGTCACACAGCCCGCGGCGCCGTGGAAGGTCAGGTCGAGGGCCATGGGCGGATTCCGGATTTCTGAATGCCTGTGCCGCCAGGGCTAGACCCGCCCGCGCTCGGGCTCCCTGATCGTTGTCAAAGCCGGACGGCGGGCAGCCTCCGTACTGCTACTTAGGGGACGCTCCCAAATGTTCCCGGCGGGCGTCGAAGCGTAGCTCTGGGTTCATCGACTGAGGAGCCCGCGATGACCCTGGCCTATCCGATGAGCGACCCCCGCACCGCCCGCCCGGCGACCGCGCTGAGCGACGCCTTCGAGCGTCTCGGCTCGCGGATGAGCTATGGCCGCGACGAGGAGATCTACGCCCAGGACGACGAGGCGGAGATGCTTTACCGGGTGGTCCGCGGCGTGGTCCGCACCAGCCGCCTGACCGTGGACGGCCGCCGCCAGGTGGGCGACTTCTACTACGCCGGGGACCTGTTCGGCCTGGAGCCCGGTCCTGACCATCGCTTCGCCGCCGAGGCCCTGACCGACTGCGAGATCCACCTGGTCCGCCGCAGCGCCGTGCGCGCCTTCGCCGGCGACGCCGAACTGGACCGCGCCATCCTCGAGGCCACCCGCCAGGAGATGGAGCGCCTGCAGGAGCATGTGGTGATGCTGGGCCGCAAGAGCGCCCGCGAGCGCGTCGCCAGCTTCCTGATGTCCCTGGCCCAGCGGCGAGAGGAAACCCACGTCGACCTGCCCATGGGCCGCCAGGACATGGCCGACTACCTGGGCCTCACCATCGAGACCGTCTCGCGCATGCTGACCCAGCTGCAAGGCGACGACATCGTGGAGTTCCCCTCCTCGCGCCGGTTCCAGGTCCGCAAGTGGAACGCCCTGGAGGCGCTGGCCGCCTGACCAGCCCGTCGCGCCGCCGCGCCGACATAGGAGACAAGCCATGACCCAGACGACGGAACGCCCCGCGGCCGAGGTGGTCGTGCGGCCCAGCGCCTATGCCACCCTCCTGGTTCACGCCGAGCCGGCCACCTATTCCACCCACCGGGTGCAGGTCGCTGCGCGGCTGGCGCGCGACCTGGACGCCACCCTGCTGGGCCTGGGCGCCGAGACCTTCGATCCCATTCCGACCCCCGACCCCTTCACCGGTTACGCGGCGGGCGAATGGGTGGCCCTGGTCCAGGCGCAGATCGGCAAGGACCTGCAGGCCGCGGAGGCCGCCTTCCACCGCGACGCCGCCGGCGCCAAGGTCGAGTGGCGCTCGCTGCAGGAATATCCGCACCGCGCGCTGGTGCGCACCGCCCACGCGGCCGACCTGATCGTGGCCAGTCCCCGCAGCAGCCTGGGCGTCACCCGCGCCGCCGATCCGGCCGACGTGGTGATGAGCGCGGGCCGGCCCGTGCTGATGGTCCCGGCCGGCCTCACGCACCTGCACGCCATGACCGTCGTGGTGGCCTGGAAGGACACCCGCGAGTGCCGCCGGGCCCTGGCCGACGCCCTGCCCTTCCTGCAGCGGGCCGACAATGTGATCGTCCACGCGATCTGCGCCCGCGACGAGACCGACACCTTGAAGTTGGAGACCGACGACGTGGCCGCCAATCTCAAGCGCCACGGCGTCGACGCCCGCGCGCTGGTCACCCACGCCGATCCGGAGGCCGTGGTCGCCGAACTGACCCGCGTGGCGCAGTTGAACGGCGCCGACCTGATCGTCACCGGCGCCTATGGCCACAGCCGCCTGCACGAATGGGCGTTCGGCGGGGTGACCGACGCCTTCATGCGCGATCCGCCCTGCTTCGTGCTGATGAGCCACTGAGCCATGGCGCGCCGCCTCGCCGTCTGGCTCGCCGCAGCCGCGCTCGCCGGCTGCGCCACGCCCGCGTCGAAGCCCGAGCGCGGCGCGCTGGCGGCTGCGCCAGCCCTGGACCCCTCCGCCCAACGCGGTCACGACCTTGCCGCGCGGCGCTGCGCCGGCTGCCACGAGATCGGGGAGGACGACGGCGGCGCGGCCGAGGGCCCTGCGTTCCGCACCCTGGCGCGACGCTACAATTCACTCTCCCTGCGGGGCCGTTTCGCCGAGATCTCGGCCCACGGCTTCGACCGCATGCCGCCCATCAGCTTCAGCAAGTCCGAGGCCGACGACCTGACGGCCTATCTCGGAACGCTGCACGCGCCTTGAGCCGCCACACCCGCACAGCGTGTTGTCACACTCGCGCTTCCAGCCTAGGCCAGGACCCATGACGCCGGCGGTTCGCCCAGGTCTGCTCGCCAAGCTGGCGCCCTATGGCGTGGCGGTCTTCTCGACGCTCGCCTGCGCCCTCTTCCGCCTGGCGCTCGATCCGTTCTTCCACGACGCCCTGGTGTTCCTGCTGTTCGTGCCGGCGCTGCTGGCCAGCGCGGTGGTGGGCGGCCTCGGCCCGACCCTGGCGGCGGGCGCACTGGCGATCTTCATCAGCATCGGGATCATCGGTCCCGAGCGCCTGGCCGACGTCGAGTTGGAGGTCCGGCTCGCGGTCTTCGCGGCGCTGACGATCGGGATCGGCCTCGTGGGCTGGCGGATGCAGCGGGACGCGATTTCGGTGCGCCGCATCGTCGAGGACCTGAAGGCCAGCGAGGCGCACCTGAAGTCGATCCTCGACACGGTGCCCGACGCCATGATCGTGATCGACGAGCGCGGGGTCATGCAGTCGTTCTCGACCGCCGCCGAGCGCCAGTTTGGCTGGACGTCGGCCGAGGTCGTGGGCCGCAACGTCAGCCTGCTGATGCCCGAGCCCTACCGTACGGCCCACGACCACTACCTCGAGCGCTACCTCTCCACGGGCGAGCGGCGGATCATCGGGATCGGCCGGGTGGTGGTGGGCGAGCGCCGCGATGGCTCGACCTTTCCAATGGAGCTCTCGGTCGGCGAGATGATCTCCGGCGACCAGCGGTTCTTCACCGGCTTCGTGCGCGACCTGACCGAACGCCAGGCGGCCGAGCGGCGGTTGCAGGACCTGCAGGGCGAGCTGGTGCACGTCTCGCGCCTTTCGGCCCTGGGCGAGATGGCCTCGGCCCTGGCGCACGAGCTCAACCAGCCGCTGACGGCGGCTACCAACTTCATGAAGGGCTGCCTGATCCTGGCGCGGCGCGACCCGATCGACCGCGACCGCCTGCAGGACATGATCTCCCAGGGCGCCGATCAGGCGCTGCGCGCCGGCCAGATCATCCGGCGCCTGCGCGACTTCGTGGCCAAGGGCGAGGCCGACCGTCGCCTGGAGCACCTGCCCACCTTGCTGGAGGAGGCCGGCGCCTTGGCCATGGTCGGGGCCAAGGAGCGGAGCATACGCCTGCGCTTCGAGATCGACCCGCAGGTGGACCTGGTGCTGGCCGACAAGGTGCAGATCCAGCAGGTGGCCCTGAACCTGATCCGCAACGCCGTAGAGGCGATGGAGGGCTGCCCGCGCCGCGAGCTGGTGGTCGGGGCCCGGGCGCTGGGCAACGACATGGTCGAGGTGTGGGTCAGCGACACGGGCCACGGCATCAGCCCGGACGTGGCCGAGCAGCTGTTCCAGCCCTTCATGACCACCAAGGTCACGGGCATGGGCATCGGCCTGTCGATTTCCCGCACTATAATCGAGGCGCATGGGGGCCGAATCTGGGTGGAGCCCAATCCCGAGGGCGGGGCGATCTTCCGCTTCACCCTGCGCAGCGTGCGCGAGGAGGAACTGGCGCAAGATGAGTGAGCCGATCGTCCATCTGATCGACGACGACGACGCGGTGCGCGCGTCGCTGAGTTTCGTCCTGGAGATGAATGACCTTCCCGCGCGGACCTATGCCTCCGCGATCGAGTTCCTGCAGGTCGCGGCCGAGGCGGCCGGTTGCGTCGTGACCGATGTGCGGATGCCGGAGATGAGCGGCCTGGAGCTGGTGCGCGAGCTGAAGACGCGCGGCGTCGGCCTGCCGGTGATCGTCATCACCGGCCACGGCGACGTGCCGCTGGCGGTGGAGGCCATGCGCGCCGGCGTCATCGATTTCATCGAAAAGCCGTTCGACGACGAGGTCCTGCTGCGGGCGATCCGCATGGCCCTGGACACCCGCCTGGAGTCCGACGTGCACGCCCAGGAGCGGCAGCGTTTCGAACAGATGCTGTCGGCCCTGTCCGGCCGCGAGAAGGACGTGCTGCGCGGCGTCATCGCCGGCAAGATGAACAAGGTGATCGCCTACGAGCTGGGCATCAGCCCGCGCACCGTCGAGGTCTACCGCGCCAATGTGATGAGCAAGACCCAGGCGAACGGGCTCTCCGAACTGGTGCGCATCGCCCTGCTGGCCGGGTTCTGACCGCCGGCTCGAGACGGCTTCTAATCGGTTGCGAAAGATCAAGGCGGCTGGCCCGGCCCCGTCGGACAAACGTCCCATGGACCAGCGCATGATCCACGAGCCGCCAACCGTCTTCGTCATCGATGACGACGCCGCGGTGCGGCGGGCCCTGGCCTTCGCCCTGGAGCTGGAGGGCTTCGAGGTGGAGACCTTCGAGTCCGGCGAGGCGCTGTTGCTGCGCGACACCCCCCGCCTGCCCGGCTGCCTGGTGCTCGACGAACGCCTGCCGGGGATCTCCGGTCTGGAGACCCTGCGCCAGCTGCGTGAGCGGCAGGTGGACCTGCCCGCCATCCTGATGACCAGCCACCCGAACCTGACGATGCGGGCCGCGGCGGCGGCGGCGCGCGCGCCGATCCTGGAAAAGCCCCTGCTGGGCGAGACCCTGGCCCGGGCCATTCGCGAGGCCCTGGAGGCCTTGGCTCGCCGCTAGCGCCCGGCGGCCCTGTCCCTACGCCGCGACGCCGCCGACGCGCTTGACGTTGCAGCGGACCCAGAGGGCTTCGAGGACCTCGGTGAGGTGGTCCATCATGTCGTCGGTGTGGCCGGGGCTGGGGGTGAAGCGCAGGCGCTCGGTGCCGCGCGGCACGGTGGGATAGTTGATCGGCTG
>Ga0136846_1235238_pt1 | contig 67574 bp, 70 predicted proteins | sample HopSoiMetagenom2_FD_96841 | JGI IMG/M metagenome (GOLD analysis project Ga0136846, IMG submission 96841) | Grasslands soil microbial communities from Hopland, California, USA - 2 Assembly 2016 (version 4) | ecosystem: Environmental > Terrestrial > Soil > Grasslands | place: USA: Hopland... | reverse complement strand
CGGCGGACGCTGCACGCCCTCGAACCCATGCCCCACATCACCATCACCCCTCCGCGAGAAATCGGACCTCGGAAACATCAGCCGGTGGATCCGGGCTCAAGACCCCTGCGGCGGCGGCCCGCGATCGTCCCTCAACAGTCGCTGCCGCCGATGAGGCGAGGAGAAGCCATGCTGCATCTGTTCGGAGCTGAAGAGAACCTGAGGACAATCACCGCACTCGCCTTCCCTTTCATCGGCAAGGGGCAGGCAGTAACATTCCCTGTCCTCAAGGATGCGTACCGATCTTTCCTGCGCACCGTGCAGCCCAGCGTCCCGTCCGAAACCGGTGACGAGCCTGCGTACATCCAGGAGACGCATCGGACCCTGGAGTATCTGAGCATCTTCAGCGCGGACTCGGTCCTGACCGATACCCGCTACCAGTTCGGAACCGTGAATGAATCCTCTTCGGTGGTAGAGGCGGACGCGCAGAAGGCGTTGGCTTGGACCCGGAAATGCGCGGACTCGATCGCTCGGCAGGACGAGGAATTCGCCGCACTCTGGCCGCTGGCTGTGAATGCGGTCTTCCAAGCACCCAGTGAGATCGCCGGCGGAGGAACTACGAGTGGTGCAGCCGGTGTCCTCTGGGTCGACCCGAGGGGATCGTGGGACGACCGCGATCTCCAGGAATTTTTGATACATGAGCTCAACCACACTCTGCTCTTCCTGGATGAGTTTCGGTTCGGGCTCTTCACGTCTTACCCGGAGCTTCTCAAACAGGAGAACTGGGTCACTTCCGCAATCCGTAAGACAGTCCGCCCGCTGGACAAGGCGTACCACAGCGTGATTGTCGCTGCGGACGTCCTGCTTGCGCGCGAAGAAATTCTCGGGCACCCGGACTCTGTCGTACTTCACCCTCTCTCGCCGGCCATGGCGCAGGGAACCATGGATGCCATCAGGGACATCAGCCTTCCGGCCACCCGAGATCTCCTCACCCCGCATGCATTGGAAATCCTGAATTGCTGCCAGCAAGAAGTGGAGCGGCTGATCAGGAAGAACCGTTGGCCGGTGACCGTCCCGGCCGGCGAGTGAGGAGCTGATCAGGCGTGTATTTCCTCGGAGGCGCTGCAGCCAACCTCCAAACGCTCATGGTGCTCGCCCAGCCCCACCTACCGGAGGGGGAGCCGCTCACCGAGAGGACCGTCGCACGGGCCTACCGCGGCTACCTCGCCGATCTTCAGCCGGATGTACCCAGCACCCCCACCGCCGAGACCTTCCTGGTGCGCGACGAACCCCAGGCGCAACTGCTGGCCGACCTATTCGGCCTGCAGGGGAGCCCGGCGGAAAATCATGAATATGCGGTAGCGGAAGCGCCATCGATGGATGACGGGAAGGCTGTCTTCTTCGAGAAGGGAATGAAGCAGCTCGCCCGGTACGACACCGCACTCTCCGCGCTCTTCCAGATGGCTGTGACGTCGATTTTCTCCACTCCGGCCAGCTCCGTCCCCGGCAGCATGACCGTACGCGCCGCACTCGGCGTTATGTGGGTATACCCTCTCGCAACCTGGGCTACTGAGGATCTGACCGAGGCGTATGTACACGAGCTCACCCACACGCTCGTCATGCTCGACGAGCGCCGGTTCACCCACTACCCGTACTACGGTGAACTGGACCGCGAAGAGAATCTCGTGAACTCTGCGATCAGGAACGAGAAACGCTCGCTCTTCGCCTCCGTGCATAGTGTCTTCGTGGCGAGTGAATTGCTTCAGCTGCGAGAAGCCCATCACGGTCACCGCGTGGAGTTTCGCATACATCCGCCATCGCGGAACATGCGTGAAAAATCGCTTATGGCTCTCGAATCTATTCTCGCTCTCCCGAACATCGATCGCCTTGCCAGCCCCCGGCTCCGAGAACTGCTCGAAACAATGGGAAAGCAGCTGGATGCTATTCGTCTTGGCGCACTGGGCTCCTGACCGAGAGAAGGTGGACAATGTTTTTTCTCCGAGGTCCCGAAGAAGGTCTCCAGGACGTCGTCACACTCTCCGCTCCCTACCTCGACCGCCGCAGCATCTCGCTTCCCGCCGTCAAAGCCGCTTACCAGGCGTACCTTGCCGTCCAGCAGCCCAAGGTTTCATCGAAGGCCGTAGAGCACACCGAATTCGTCCGCGACACATCGTGGCGGACGGAGTTGAGCGGCTGGTTCCGTAGCCCTGACGCACCGGACATGGCGGGCGTGCCGGAAGACCCTTCGGCGGTGGAACGGGCCATGGACCGAGTCGAGGAGGGATTCCGCGTCCTGTGCGGGACTGAGCCGGAACTCGCCCCGCTGTTCGATCTCGTGGTCAACCAGGTATTCGTCATGACGCTCCCGCAGGAGCCGGGCAGCGGTTCCTCCTTCGACGGGGTCGGGCTCGTCTACATCAACCCTCTGCCCCAGTGGAGCACTCAGGACGTCATCGAGTGCCTGGTCCACGAGTTCGCCCACACCCTCCTCTACCTGGACGCCCTACGGCACACGCACCACCCTGACTATCGTCTGCTCGACATGCCGGAAAATGAGGCGGAGACCGCGATCACCGGGCGACGCCGGTCGATCTTCTTCGCGTTCCAGAGCTTCCTCATCGCGGCCGAGATCCTCACCGTGCGACACCGTCATCCCGAAATCTGCCCCGGCGTAGGCATACACGGGTCCAATCCCGAGATCCTGGCCACCGCGAAGAGGACGTACGACCGCTGCATGACACATCCGAACCTCGACGCTCTCGCAACACCTCGGCTCAAGGCCCTCCTCAGCGACGCTCGCGCCCGCATGCAGGAGATCGAGCAGAGCATGTAGCCGAAGACCGAGCGCTGTTCGCGCACACTCGTGGCGCCTATGCTGCGGCCGCCGGCGCTTCCTCCTCGGCCTCGAACTCGACGTCCAGGTGCGGGTCGAACGCGTCGGGCCGCACGGTCAGTTCGGTGGTGGCGTAGGTGCCGAACCTCATGATGTGGTCGGTCAGGTACGGGCTGATCGCGGCCAGGTCCTCCCCGGTGATCTGCCAGCCCTCCGCCTGGAGCTCACGCACCACGTTCATCAGGTCCAGGGTCGTATGGAAGATCACGCAGTTGGCGAGCAGAGACGTCAGCTTCACCGCCTTCTCCTGCTCGGCCGGGTCGTTCTCGGCGATCACCCCGCCGTTGCAGAATGCCAGCCAGTCGGTGAAGTTGTTGAAGGACTCGACCTTGTTGGTGGCCGCTGTCACCCGGCGGCGAAGCGACGGGTCCGAGATGAACCGCAGCAGCTGCACGGTCGCGACCGCCCGGCCCACCTCGCGGAAGGCCCGGTAGATCTGGTTGCGGTGGGAGTTGCTGCCCAGGCGCCGCAGCAGCAGCGGCGAGGCCAGGGTGCCCTCCCGGATCGCGATCGAGACCCGCATGAGATCGCGCCAGTGCTTCTCTATGAGCCGCCAGTCGATGACGTTGCGCCCACCCTGGTCGAACAGGACGTCGATGTGCCGATAACGGGCACTCGCAGAGGGCCGGTAGAACGTGCGGTCCTTCCAATTCCGTATCCTCGGCATCAACTCAAACCCCATCAAATGGGCGAGACAGAAGACCGGGAACGACTGCCCTTGCGTATCCGCGTGGATCGTGTCCGGCCGCATCTCAGAGGCGTTCTTCAGCAGCCCGTCGATGATGTAGACGGCCTCCCACACGCCACAGGGGATGAACCTGGAGAAGAGCGCGATGTACTGATCCGATATGTGGTGGTAGGCGATTCCGCCGAATCCTCCGTACCGGATCGAGGTCTCGGCGAGCAGGTTGTCGATGAAGGTGTCCATCTGGGTGCCGTCGGCCGCCACGGAAGTCCCGTCGCCCCACGCCTTGACCAGGTCCAGGCGCATGAACGCGTTCACCACGTCGGCGATCGCCTCGTTGATCCTGTCGACGCTCAGGTGCCGGTTCGTGATCGCGCCCAGCTCGTGCGCCGACACCCCGGCGATGTGCCGCGCGGCCTCGGCGTACGTCATGTTGATGCCGCCCACGAAGGTCGTGAGCACGTACCGGCCGAACGGGTCCTTCAGCTTCGGGTCGCTGCCGGAGGCTGGGCCGAAGCGGCGCCACCACTCCACCCAGTACGCGGTGCGCGACAGGATGCCCAGCAGGGTGCGCTCCGGCATCCGCGCCTTGACCTCGGTCTCCAGCGCCTCCGCCATGGCACTGACGCCCTTCGCGCGCTGCTTGCGCAGCGCCGGCACCCCGTTCTCGTCGATGACCAGGTCCGCGTTGTCCGGGTACCCGGAATCCACCTCCGCCGCCGTGGCCTCCAGCCGCCCGCGCAGGGCCGCGGTGAACCCGGCGGCCGTATCCGGCAGCCCGGTCTCCTCGCACAGCTGCGCCAGCTTCGGCCCGCACTCCTCCCAGGCGGGCAGCTGCTGAAGCCAGTTAGCGAAGGTGTCCGAGCCGGTGATGGCCACATCGCCGGTCCGCAGGTGGTCGGCCAGAGAGGTGAAGACCAGGGCCTCGAAGCGCCGCCGGTCCAGCGTGCCGGGCCGGCGCCGGTCGCGGACCGCCCGCTGCCAGTTCTGCGAGGCGAAGCCGAGGTCCAGCGGCTGCCCCTCGTACAGCTCCGAGATGTACTCCCGGGTCGCGTTCTGGTGGGCCCGCGCGTGCGCGAGGGCGTCCAGCACCCGCCGGTCCTCGCTGACCGCCTCGAACTCCAGCGTGCCCACCAGGTCGAACACCGGCGCCCGGTCCCGCTTGTAGAAGCGGGCGACCAGCACCTCGTGGTTGTTGCCGTGATGGGCGGCCACCGCCTCGATGTCGGCGAACTCCTCCGCGAACGAACCGGAGGACAGCACCGCCTTCTGCGCCATCGCCAGCGCGACGGCCCGCTGGGCGGCCAGCGCCCGCGCTGCCCTGCGGCGGGCCTTCTTCCCCGCCGGGAACGGCGCCGGGGCCCCGTCCGCGCCGCGCGGGACGAGGTCGGCGGGGTCTATCCGCTCCAGCACCGTGCGGTAGGTGCCGATTATCCGCTCCACCAGCGCCTGCTGCTGCTTGCGGATCTCCTCCAGCTCGTCCTTCGCGTTCTTCAGCTTGGCGGACACCCGACGGCAGAACATCTCCGCCAGGTCGTCCCGGGCCCGCCGCCGGGCCGTGTGCACCAGGCAGGCCAGCAGCGCGGTGCGCTTGCCCGTCTCATAGTCCCGCAGCTCCGCCGCGTCCAGCGCGGACGCCTCGGCAGCGAAGTCGGCGATCTTCCCCGGGGCGATGCCCTCCAGCCACGCGTCGGTCTCCCCGAGACTGTCTACCCACTGAAGGTGCCTGTGCTGCTCCTTCAGATGGCTCCAGCTGGGCCGCTTCGCGGGCCTCTTCAGCCGGTTCAGCCCGCTCTTTCGGTCCAGTCCGCCCACATCCAGCAGCCCCATCAGACGGGCCCGGTCCTCCGGCGCCATCCGGGACCGGACCGCGTGGAAGATGTCCTCGTTGACCTCCCGGCGGATACGGGCAGCCATCTCGTCCAGGGTGCGGAACGACGGCAGTTCGCAGCTTGCCCGGACCAGTTCCTCCAGCGCAACGTTGATCAGGTCCGGCGGGTTGTTCTTCACCAGCGCTGCCGACCGGATCGCCTCCTCGGCGATCTGACGGGCTCGCTCCTGGTCGTAGGAGATGCCCTGCCGCTCGCGCACCAGCTTGCGGTGCAGCTTGGCGGTGTTGGCCGACTCGTAGTGCGGCCCGGTGCCCTCGGCGAGCTCCAGCCCGCCCCGCACGTGCTCCACCGCTGCCTCGGGGACCTCGTCCGCCTTCGGGAAGTAGCCCAGCTTCTGGTAGCACTTCAGCGCCAGGGCCAGGGCGAGCAGGTGCTCATCGGAGCGAGTGCGCTCCCGCACCCACGCCGCTTCCTCGGGCTTGGGGGTGAAGAAGACGTGCATCTCCCGCGCCGACATCAGCCGCTTGAAGCGCGGATACGCGGTCCGTTCTATCGAGGTCACGCCGCCGGTCCCCGCCCTCGGTACGAAAACGATCACTTCCGCGCGGGACCGTACCAGGGCAGCCCTCAGCCCGTACGACAGCCCCGAAGAACCCCCGCACGCAGCGACACCGGGAACCCCCACCGACAGCAGCCGCCAAAGACCCCCGGTCCCCGATCAGTTGCCGTCTGCCACGACAACGCCAGTGGTAGACGGGCACGGATGGGCGAGCGTACGGGGCGCCTGGGCGACCGATTCAATCGGACGGAGGAAATACCGCCCTCCGGGGCCGTCACCCGCTCAAGATCGCGCTGCTATCCCTTTCGGCCGTATCTCGGAACCGGCGCGTATCGCATCCGATGCGAACTGGTTTCACTCTGCGCCGTGTTGGCCATTCGGGCCTCGGGAAGCTGCTGATCAGCAGGTAGGCGGCTCCGGCGCGACTGTTGGGACGGTAGCTGACGGGCCGGGCCCGTGTCGTTCCGCTTCACTCGATCGGATGGCTGACCTGCCGTTCCATCCCAGGCTTCGCATCTGATGCGAGATTCTCGCGGCGGATGCGATCTACGGAGCGTGACGGAATGATGGGCAATGACAGGACCGCGCCGGGGGCCGCGCGGCTGCACCTGGCCGACGGGGTGCCGCTGCTGCGGCCGGACGAGCAGGTCTTCGAGGCGATGCTGAACGGCTGGCGCAACCAGCAGCTGGCCCGGAACCTCGCGCTGTCGACGATCAACAGCCGTGAGCGGAAGGTGCGGGCGTTCGCCGCGCACGCCGACGCCTTCCCCTGGAACTGGTCTTCGCCGCTGGCGGACGAGTGGTTCGGCGACCTGCGGGCGGTCCGTGGCTGCGTACGCTCGACGCTGCGCGGCTACCAGGAGGCCGTGCGGCTGTTCTGTGACTACACCACCGACCCGGCCTACGAGTGGACGGCCGAGTGCGAGCGGCGGTTCGGCACCCATCCGATCCAGGTGTGTCATGAGTGGAATACCGCTGTGCACATGCAGGAGTGCGAGGCCGAGTCCCCTAAACGGGCTTTCACCCGGGACGAGTTGCAGGCGTTCTTCGACCACGCCGACGATCAGGTGACCCGGGTCCGCGGACACGGCCGCAAGGGCTGGCTGCCGGCCTTCCGCGACGCGATGCTGCTCAAGACCGCGTACGCCTACGGGCTGCGACGCAACGAGACGAGGATGCTGGACACCGCCGACTTCGGCCGCAACCCCCAAGGACCCGAGTTCGGCGAGTACGGCGTCCTCTACGTCCGCCACGGCAAGGCGAAGAAGGGCTCGCCGCCCAAACGCCGCAGCGTGCTGACGGTATTTGAGTGGTCGGCCGAGATCCTCGACCAGTGGACGAGCGAGGTCCGGCCCGCCATGCGCCACGCGGACGGGCCCGCTCTGTGGCCGTCCGAGCGCGGACGGCGGGTCGGTCTCCAGCGACTGGACTCCCGCTTCGCCGCCTACCGTGACGACCTCGGCCTGGACCCGGTCCTGGACTTCCACTCGCTGCGAAGGTCCTACGTCACCCACCTGATCGAAGACGGCTGGGACGCGTTCTTCGTGCAGTCCCAGGCCGGCCACGATCATGCCAGCACGACCTCGATCTACACCTGTGTCTCTTCCGACTTCCATACCCGCACCCTGCGGCGGGCCTTGGACGCCATGGTCGAGGCCGCACTCAAACCCGCCAGGAGGGCCTGATGAAACGCCAGGTCAGCTACCAATGGCGCCTGCGCGAGCTCATGGCCGCTGCCGGGATGTTCACCACCAGCGAGCTCGCCCCACCACTCGCCGAACGCGGCATCGCGTTGTCGCTCTCCCAGGTCCACCGGCTGGTCACCGGCACCCCTGAACGGCTCTCACTGCCGGTGCTGGCCGCGCTCTGCGACATCTTCGAGTGCACCCCTGCCGACCTGATCGCCACCAAGGCCGAGAACGCCGCAATCCGCAAGGTCGCCACCGGCGACGCGGTCGTCGACCTGTCGGCGGTCCGCCCCAAGCGCGCCCGCATCCGGCCCGAAGGATGAGCCGCACCCGTATCCGCGCCGAGGACCTGTTCTGCACCCGCTGCGGCCGGGCACTGCGGCCGGGAGCGAACCGCTGGCCCGAGGGCTACATCTGTCAACGGTGCATGACCAGGGCCCTGGAAATCTACGGGACGTGCAGGGGCTGCGGCATCGAGCGGCTCACCCCCGGCCTCGCACCGGACGGCGGCAAGCTCTGCACCGACTGCGCCGGCGGCCTCGGAGACTTCTTCTGCGAGCAATGCGGCCAGGAGGCCAGGCGCTACCGGCGCGGGATCTGCGGCCGGTGCGTCCTGACCGAGCGCCTCCGCGAGATCCTCGACGACGGCACCGGATCCGTCCGGGCTGAACTCCTCCCCCTGTTCGACGCCCTGCGGCAGATGAAACGCCCGTGGGGCGGGATGACCTGGACCGGCCACCCCCACGTCCAGCGCAACCTGCGGGCCCTGGCCCGCGACGAAGTCCCGCTCACCCACGACGGACTGAGCCAGCTCACCCCCTGGCGCTCGGTCGCCTACCTGCGCGACCTGCTCATGCAGACCGGCGTCCTGCCCCCGGCCGACCGGCAGCTGCTGCTCTTCCAGCGATGGCTCGCGGAGAAACTTCCCGCCGTCGGTGACACCGACCACCGGCGGTTGCTGGGGCTGTTCGCCGCCTGGCACATCCAGCGCCGCCTGCGCACTCTGGCTGGCCGCGGCCCGCTGACCAGCGACCAGATCCGGCAGGCCCGCGACGAGATCCGCCTCGCGACCTCCTTCCTCAACCACCTCGCCCAACGCGGACGCGGCCTTGCCGCCTGCACCCAGGCCGACGTCGACACCTGGTACGCAGGCGGCTACACCGTCCGGCGCCTCACCCACGCCTTCCTGCGATGGGCGATGCGCGCCAAGCACGCACCCGCCCTCGTCGTCCCGCACCGCTCCACGAGCAACCCCGCCCCGATCGCCCAGCACCAGCGCCTCGCGCTGCTGCGACAGACCGTGAACCGTGAGGACGTCCCGTGCCGGGACCGGGTCGCCGCCGTGCTCGTTCTCCTCTACGCACAACCCCTCACCCGCATCGTCCGGCTCACCACCGAAGACATCCTTCACGAAGACGGCGAGGTCCTCGTCCGCCTCGGAGACCCGCCGTCCCCCGTTCCCGAGCCCTTCGCCGGACTGATGCTGGCCTACCTCAACGAACGGCCGAACACCATGACCGCCACCAAACCCGCAGCCCGCTGGCTGTTCCCCGGCCGCCGGGCCGGGCAGCCCATGACCTCGAAAACCCTCGAACTCCGGCTCCGCCGCCTGGGCTTCCCCACGCAGCGCGGACGCACGGCGGCAATCCGCCACCTGGTCCTCCAGGCCCCCGCCCCTGTGATCGCCCGCATGCTCGGCTACCACGACGACACCACCGCCCAGCTTGCCGCCGAGGCCGGAGGAACCTGGCAGCATTACGCGCCCGGCGACCACACACGGTGACCACGGACCCTCACTCATCGAGGAATACCCGACAGCCGATTATGCGAGGTTGCCAGTTCCGGGGCTGACACGTCGCGTAGTATGCATTGCATGGTAGCTGGCAAAGCAAGCAATCACGTGGAGGCCCGCGGTGTGAGCCAGCTGCGCAAGGGCGTGCTGGAGTACTGCGTCCTGGCGTTGCTGTGTGACAGGCCCCGCTATGGGGTGGAGCTGCTGGAGGCTCTTGCGGATACGCCGGTCATGGCGACCAGCCAGGGGACGTTGTATCCGCTGCTGTCTCGTCTGCGCAGAAGTGGCCTGGCGGACACGTACCTGGTGGAGTCGGCCAGCGGGCCGTCTCGCAGGTACTACGAGCTGACCGACCAGGGTCGACAAGCCCTGGCGGAGTTCTCCGGGCACTGGCCCGGTTTCCGTGATGCTGTTGACCGTTTTCTCGTTTCTGGAGCTGAATCATGAGCGACGCCCTGACCCACCCGCTGGTTCGCGCTTACCTGGCCTCGGTCGACAGGCAGGCAGCAGTGCTGTCCGACGACCGGCGCCGTGACCTGTTGGCGGACCTGCGCGAGCACATCGAGTCTGTGCTGCCACAGGGTGCCGATGACGCGGCGGTCCAGCAGGCTCTGGACCAGCTCGGCACCCCCCGGGAGATTGCCGCCGCCGCGATCGCCGAAGAACCCGGCGTCACCCCGCTGCAGCCGCAAAGCAGCGCGCGCACCACTCTGACCCTGGGCATGATGGTTTTGGCTGCCCCGTTCTTCGAGGTCCTCGGCATCGGCCTCGTAGTGGCCGTCCTTGCCGCCGTGCGGATCTGGCGCTCTCCAGCCTGGACCAGGCGGGACAAGCGCCTGGGCATCCTCTGCGCCTTCTCACCCCTACTGGTGATCCCCGCAGCTGCCGCACTGTTCGTTCTCGCCGGCGGCCTCGGTGCCGAGGAACTCATCGGCATATTCCTGATCGCCATGGTGATCCCGCTGGCCGGAGCTATCCGACTGGGACGCAGTGCCGCACGCCTGCGCCCCCACGCAGCCTGAAAGGCCCGCCCCAACGGATCCTGCTCCGAGCAGGACATGGCCCACCTGACCGCCGTCTCGCACGACATCCTGCGCCGGGTCGGGCCACGACGTCTCGCTCCTCGCCCGAAGAGCCCGACGGCCGTGCACAGCGGGCTCAATGACCCCTCTGCCACGGCGGCCGAACTCGAGCGGCTGGCCGAACAGCTCCGTGCCCCTGCGGGAGCCCGCTAAGCGACCCAGGACGGCGAAAACCTCACCACGCACACCACCGCCAGTCCCACAGTCCTCGAACCCAGCTCCGCTGGCTCCAAAGACGGCAACCGCTGACCTCATGACCGTTTCGGTAGCAATGGCGCGTCCAGCCTCCGGAGTTGGGGTGGCTTTCTCCCCTCTTGCGGCCACGTCCTTCAAATAGCGCGGCACTACAGGGCGAACGTTGCTTGATGCGGCACTAGCTACAGAAAGTGATGTTCGCCCTTACCTAGTGGGCGTATTGGCGACAGTTGAATACGCCAGGTCGCCAGTACTGCCCCCCTACCAGGCGAACGGCGGAGGCGGGTGGCTCAGGCCCAGAACTCGTTGCTGCGGTCGATGTCCGCGACGCACTCGTCGAGGTCGGTGATCTTGTCCCCGACGATCCGGAAGACGATGGCGCCTGTTTCGTCCATCCGCCGCCCCTGGCGCTCGGCGGTGAAACGGTGCACGGCGACCACGTGTCCCCGGCCGTCCACGAGACAGCTCGTCAGCGCGACACGCATGGTCCCGGCCGTCTCCTCGCCGAGCCTGCGGTACATGTCGATGATCGCGTCCTGCCCCTTGAAGTCCCCGGAGAGGGGATGGCTTCCGGGTACGTGGTGCGTGGCGTCGGACGCCATCAGGGCGCGCAGTGTGTCCATGTCACCGCGCGAGAAGGCCTCGAAGCCCCTGCGGATCAGGACTGCGTGCGGGTGCTCAGTCATGGTGATCGCCACCTTTCGGGGGTGCGGGCGATGTCTGACCGACGGGGCCCATTCTCCTCGGGTCCGGGGCGGTACGCAGATCGGAGGCGGGGCCTGCCGAAGGGCGTCCGGCCTCAGGCGTCCTTCCTCCACTCGATGATCTGGAGGTAGTTCCCGTCGGGGTCGGCGAACGTACCGAACCTGCCCTTCGCCCGGTCCTCGACCGACACCCACTCCACACCGGCCGCGTTCAGCTGGGCCTCGGTGGCGTCGAAGTCGTCGACGTGGAAGTTGATGATCGTGCGACCCGGTTCGTTGTTCTTCGCCTGGACGTCGTCGCGCCCGTCGATGACCAGCAGGAAGCCGCCCAGGTCGATCGGGCCCTCGCCGGTGAACTCGGGCGCCAGCGCCTTGACGTACCAGGCGCGCGGCTCGGCGGGACGGGTCGTGCCGAGCAGCATGCTTCCCGGCTTCAGTGTCGTCATGTCGCATCTCCGTCGTCGTGTTGGTCGTGTTGGTCGTGTTCGTTGTGTGGGGCATCGCGTTCCGGTGCCTCGGCTGCTTCGGCTGCGCGCTTGATCGCCGCCAGCCTGCGGTCCCAGTCGGCCGCGAGCGCGGACATCCACTGCGTGGTGGCGTCCAGGCCGGCGGACCGCAGTGAGTACCTCATCTCGCGTCCGACCCGGCTGCCGACGACGAGTCCGGCGGCGTCCAGGACGGCGAGGTGCTTGACGATCGCCTGTCGCGAGACGGGGAGCTGCTCGGCGAGCGTCGTCGCGGTGGCCTCGCCCCGCATGGCGAGGACGTCGAGCAGTCGGCGACGGGTGGGGTCGGCGAGCGCGGCGAGAACGCTGCCGACCTCCTCGGCCGCGCCGTCGGGTTCCGCGCTCACACAGCCGACTCTTCGACGCGCTTCTTCGCCGAGTCGAGAACCTGCGGCCAGCCGTGGGACAGGTTCTGGATCGTCTGGGCGCGCACCTCCTCGGACACGGCCAGCGCGGCGAAGCCGCTCTCGACCACGGTGAGGCGGGTCTTGTCACCCTCGGGGGACAGAGTGAACTCCACGAGGGTGCTGTTGCTCTCGGTCAGCTCGTCGCCGGGGGTGGCGGGCGCCCAGCGGTACGCGAGGTACGACTGCGGCTCGACCTTCACCACGAGCACCGGGAAGTCGCCGTGCTCCGGGTTGCTGGCCACCATCGACTCGCCCTCGACGGCGGTGGTGCCCTTGATGCTCTCCGCGTCGGCCACCCAGAAGCCGGGTGCGGACACCAGCGACCAGACGCGCGCGACCGGCGCGTCGATCAGGGTGTCGCGCTCGATGCTGTCTTCCCTGCTTTTTCTGTTTTTTCCGTTTTCTCTGTCTTCGCTCATGAGGAAACTCCTTGAAGTGTCCTTGAAGTGCCGGCAATCGGTGCAACCAAATAGTTGCACGTCGCCAGTCCTCATGCAACCCGTTGGTTGCACATGCGCGTGAGATGGGTGCGGACCGGCTCACGGCCGCGTTGCCGCCTCCACGACGGCTCTTCCCGCCCGCAGCGCGGCGACGGGGTCGGCCGCCTCGTCCAGCTCGACGAGGACGATGCCGGCGCCGGGCGTACCGGACATCGCGTCGGCCCACGCCCGCCAGTCGACGATGCCGGTGCCCAGCTCGGTCATGTAGGGCTGTTGCTGGGCGAAGACCGTCTCGTCGATGGTGAGTTCGACGTCGATCGGTCGGACGGCGTCCTTCCAGTGCGCGAGCGCGATGCGCTGGGAGTGACGGCGCGCGACCGCGACCGGGTCGCCCCCGCCGAGCGCGATGTGGCAGGAGTCGGGGCACAGCCACACGTAGCGCGGATCGGTCAGGGCCATGAACAGGTCGATGTCCCTCTCGTACCAGAGGGTGCTGTTGGACTCGGTGTGGAAGGCGAGCTTCACGCCGTACCGGGAGACGGCCTCGCCGACCACGTGGGCGATGTCGGCCATCCGCGTCATGTACGCGGCGTCGACGAAGAAGGGCGGGCGCGTCCCGAACGTCGTGCGCATCGGCAGCCCGGTGACGAGCAGTTCCGCTCCCACCTCGGCGAGGAAGGCGGCGCGTCGCTCGGCGTCGGCGACGATCGCGGGCAGGGTGCCGTCCTGCCGCCAGTCGGGGGCGTCGGCGCCGGCGACGAACGCGCTCACCACGGACAGGCCGCGCGCCGCCAGCTCGCGCCGGAAGGCGGCCGCACTGCCGAAGGCGCGCAGAGCGGAGTCGATGTCGCCGGGTGCGAAGGTCAGCTCCAGGCCGGTGATCCCGGCCTCCGCCGACGCGTCCATCACCCGTAGCCAGAAGGCCTCGGGGTCGGCGAAGGCCCGGTCGCGCAGGGCGTCGGCGGAGTCCAGTCCCCAGAAGTCCGGGTGGTAGAAGGTGATGACATCGGTCGCGAAACGCCGTGCCGGCGGTGTCATGCGGTGCCTCCGCGCGCGTTGTAGACGGTGATCCCGCCCGCGTCGACGGCGTCCCGGTAGCCGCGGAACACGGCGAGCGCCTCGTCCCGCAACACGTCCCGCGTGACGCCGATCCCGCGTGCCTCGAACTGCTCGGCCCAGTCCGCGCCGAGCGGCCCCTCGTCGAAGGTCGTGATCTCCTCCAGCTCCGGCCCCTCACCCGCGACCACCAGCCCGCGCACCCCGGACCACATCGTCGCGCCGTAACACTGCACGCACGGACGCCAGTTGACGACCAGCTCGGACGCGGGCAGGCCCTCGCCGCCGAGATCCCAGCCGCCGGTCGCCGTCTGGGCGAGGCCGAGCGCGACCACCTCGGCGTGCGCGCTGGAGACGCCCGAGGCGAGGACGACGTTCACGCCGACCGAGATGATCCGGCCGGTGTCCCGCTCGGCGACGAGCGCCGCGAACGGACCGCCGTTACCCTCACGCCAGTTGCGGTCGGCGAGGCGGTGCACGAGCCGCATCCGGTCCTCGCGGTCGGGGATGACGGGGGGTACGTCGGCGAGTTCGTCGTCGATCCAGGGCGGCAGGGCGACCCGGTATTCCTTCTGGATGTCGATCACGGTCTCGGATTCCTCTCAGCTCACGGCGGGCGTGGTGACGCGTTCGGTGACGGCGCGCGCGGCCCGTACGGCGGTCACCGCGCCCGCCAGCGTGACGTTGGCGGCCATGGCGGTGGGGATCACACCGTTGCCCGCGAGGTACAGGTTGTCGAAGCCCCACACCCGGCCGTCGGGGTCGCACACGCTGGTGCCGTCGTCGGCGCTGCCCGCCCGGACGGTGCCGGTCTGGTGCAACGACGAGCCGGGCGGCAGCAGGGCCAGTTCGGTGTCGGGGTCGAAGGTGCCGAACTCCCCGGCCAGCGAACGGACTTGGTCCAGTGCCCGGTCGATCAGCGCCTGGTCGGCGGGGGAGTAGCCGAACTCGACGGTGAAGCGTGGCATCCCGGCCAGGTCGGTGTCGGACTCCGAGAAGACGAGCCGGTTCTCGGGACGGGACTCGACGGGGGCGTACAGCGACAGGCCCACCGAGTGCGCCAGGGGGCGGTCGGCCTCGTCCACGTACGTGCGGTTCATGATCTGGCCGTGGAACGGCTGCGCCGCTCCGTTCTGCGGCAGCCAGAGCGAGTCCGTGGCGAACTCGCCGGGCAGCGGCAGGGGCAGGGTGTCGAGGCCGATGCCGAACCGGTCGAGGTCGAGCAGTACGCGGGCGCTGATGAACGCGTGCTCGTTGAGGTGACGTCCCAGTGCCGGGGGTCGTATGCCGGACGCGAACAGCAGTTGGGGGGTGCGCAGGGCGTCGGCGCACACCAGCACGGCCTCCGCCGGGAGTTCGGACTCGGTGCCGTCGGCCAGCCGACGCAGCCGGGCGCCGGTCACCCGGCCGCCCTCGGTGACGAGGGACGTGGCGAGGGTGCCGGTCAGCAGGGTGAAGGCCGGGTCCCCGCCCGCCGCGATCGGGGGGAAGACCGTGCCCGGAGCGGTGCGCCGCATGGGGCCCGCCGGTGTCGCGGTGACCGCCATCGGCATCGGCTGCGGCTGCCGGTCGTCCGGTCCGACACCGTCGTAGCGCCGGCTCAGTACATCGAGTACCCGCTGCCCGACCGGAGTCGGGCCGATGGCGGCGGGCGTGACCGCGAGCAGGCGGCGCGCGGTGTCCAGATCCGTCGCCCAGCGGTCCGGGTCGCCGAAGTCGAACACCTCGTCCCCGGCGGGCCAGGGGGTCGCGGCGGTCCAGTGCACGCCCATGCCGCCCGCGTTCCACGCGAGCGCGGCAGCCGGCATCGCCTCGGCGTTCTCGCCGAAGGCGAGCGCGTGGAACATGCCGGGCGCCAGGCCGGTGATGCTGTCCGCGACGTCGCGTACCACCTCGGCGCCCGTGTACAGGCCCTGGATGCCGGTGGCGACCCGTTCGTTGTAGCGCGACCACAGGGCCGGGTCGTCGAGGTCGTGCAGATGCAGGCCGGGGGCCGATCCGATCGGCAGGCCGCCCTCGACCATGGTGATGTCCAGCGTCGGATCGGCCTCCCGCAGCAGCCGGGCCACGACCGATCCCATGATGCCGCTGCCCACGATGAGAACGCCGGTCCTGCTGGTGCCGGTCATGGTCGGGCTCCTGTCCTGTGGAACTGGGTGTGAGGGGAGAGTGGGGAGAGAGCGGGGTGCGGGACGCGCGGTCACGCGCCCGGGGCGGGTGGGCCGAACAACTCGGTGTCCATGTGGTCGAGCACGAACCTGACGGCGCCGATGAGCGGGCCGTCGGAGCCCAGTACGGTGACGCGCAGCTCGACGGCGGGGGTACGGGCGCCACGCATCGCCTCGCGCACCCGGGGCAGCAGCACATCGGCCGCGTCCTCCAGCCCGCCGCCGAGCACGATGAGCGACGGCGCGACGGTCCACGACAGGGTGGTGAGGATCGACGCGATGTTCTCCACGAACTCGTCGACCTCCGCGAGCGCCGCCGCGTCGCCGCCCCGGGCCGCGTCGAAGCGGCCCAGCGCGACCCGCCGACGGGACGGATCCGGTGAGGTCAGCCACGCCACGGGGCGGTCCTCGACGGAGCCGGCCGGCAGCGACACCGCCTCGGCGATCTCGCCCGCGGCGCCTTCGAGACCACGGTGGACGTCACCGCGTATGAGGATGCCGAGACCGGTCCGGTTGCCGAGCATCGCCCATACGACGTTGTCGTGGTCGCCTGCCGCACCCCGCCAACGCTCGCCGAGCGCACCCAGATTGGTGTCGTTGTCCGCGAACCACGGCATGCCGATGCGCCGCCCGAGCTCCTCGGGCAGGCACACGCCTTCCCACTGCGTCGTGTGCACCAGGCGCCGTACGACGCCGTCGTCGTCGATCGCGCCACCGCCGGCGATCGCGCCGGCCCGGAGCCGGTCCGCCGTCCCACCCGCGTCGGCGAGGGCCTCCAGCACCAGCGCCGCCGCGTCGTCGAGGGTGGCCTGCGGATCCTGGTAGTCACGCAGCGGCCGGTGCGCCCGGCCGACGATCCGGCCGCGTACGTCGGCGACGACCGCGGCCCCGTCCAGGGTGGTGACGCGCACGGCCGCCAGCAGCGCGTGCTCGGCCCGCAGTTCGTACCGGCGGGCGGGGCGCCCGGCGCAGCCGCTCACCGGCACCCGGTCGAGTTCGCTCACCCGGCCCGCGTCGACGAGCGAGTCCAGGACGAGTTCGACGGTACGGCGGGACAGGCCGACCCGCTCGGACAGCTCGGCCAGCGTCATCGGCCCGGCCGACACCGCCAGCGTGCGCAGGATCACCGAGGTGTTGACCCGCCGGACGGCGCTCTGGTTCATCCCGGCCATCAGCGCGCCTCCGCGGTGTCGGACCCCGCCACCACCGGGTCGTACACGCCTGTGGTGTCGACCGTCGGCGTCGCCCCGGGCGCGCCGTACTCGCGGGCGGGATCGCCGAGCCTCCCGGTCGCCCGCTCCCAGGCCGGCGACCCGCCATGGACGAACGCGGCCAGGTCGGCGTGCATGGCTGCGGCGAGGCCCGAGGGCGGCCGGGTGCCGAGGGCCTCGGCGGTTCCCGGCGCGTCGAGCACGTCGAAGAAGAACGGGATGTCGGCGCAGTGCACGGCGCCGCCGAGGACGGGGGAGGGCCATTCGAAGGAGTACAGCCAGGTGCCGGCGGTGGCGTCGCGCCGCGCCGCCGCCGCGCGCGGACAGGCGGTGCGGAACAGGGTGTCCGTCACCCGGGTGCCCGCCGCGCGGGCGGCGGCGTCGCGGCTGCCCGGGTCGCCGCCGTCGAACTCGTCGCCCGTCGCGCCCAGCAGCAGCGGTACGTCGTGCCCGTACACGGCGAGTCCCTCGGCGACGGGCACCGGAAGGACGTCGTCGCCGACGACCGGACCGAGCACCGGCGGGCCGTCGTCGCCCCGTTCGCTTAGCAGCAGACGGACGCCCTGCTGAACGCTTTCCACCGTGAGGCCGCCGAAGCCGTCGCGCGTCGGCGGCACGCCGAGCCGGTCACCGAGCCGCCCGGCGAAGTCGCGCGCGGCGTCCGCGCCCACCTCGAAGAAGCCGCCGGACACACTGACCGCACGGTGGAAACGATCACCTCCGAGGGGCGAGGAGAGCAGCGCGAGGACCGCCGCGCCGCCCGCCGACTGACCGGCGAGGGTGACCCGGCCAGGGTCGCCGCCGAACGCCGCGATGTTCTCCCGCACCCAGTCGAGCGCGAGCAGCAGGTCCCGCAGCCCGAGGTTCGGGGGTACGCCGTCCAGCGGGGCGAACCCGTCGACGCCGAGCCGGTAGCCGGGCGTCACGGTGACGATGCCGTCGCGGGCGAAGGCGCGGCCGTCGTACCAGGGACTGGCCGGGCTGCCCGCGAGGAAGCCGCCGCCGTGGATCCACACCAGCACCGGGCATGACACACCGTCCGTGGGGGCGACGACGCTCAGGTTCAGTACGTCGTCGCCCGGCACCGACGGCTCCGGAATGGTGGTCGCGGCGGACAGCGGCACGCGCTGCGAGGTGGCACCGTGCCGGGACGCGTCGAACGGCTCCGTGAACCGGCGGCGTGGCACCGGCGCCGCGAACCGCCGCGCGCCGACGGGCGCTTCGGCGAACGGGATGCCGAGGAAGCGCCGTACCCGGCCGGTGCGGCGGCCGACGACCGTACCCGCGGGCGCTTCCACCACGTCCGTCACATCCACCACATCCGCCATATCCACCACGTCCGTCCCATCCACCGCGCTCGTCCCCACCACCACGGTCACCGCATTCCCGTTCCGGCGACGCCCTGCACGAAGTAGCGCTGCAGGAACAGGAAGAGGACGAGGACCGGCAGCATCACGACGATCGCACCGGCGAGCATCAGGCCGTAGTCGGTGACGTGCGCGGCGGCCTGGCTGGTGGCGGCGAGGCCCACCGGCAGCGTGTAGGTGGAGGTGCTCTGGGCCACGACGAGCGGCCAGATGAAGTTGTTCCACGAATAGAGGAACGACATGATCGTGATCGTCGCGACGGCGGGTCCCGCCAGCGGCAGGAAGATCCGGAAGAAGACCCGCAGCTCTCCCGCCCCGTCGATCCGGGCCGCTTCCAGCAGTTCGTCGGGGACCGACAGGGCGTACTGCCGCATGATGAACACGGACAGCGGCAGCGCCGCACCGGGCAGGGCGATACCGGTGAGGGTGTCCGCAAGACCCAGATCGACGGTGATCACGAACTGGGTGACGAACACCGTGGTGAACGGCACCATCAGCGACGCCATGACCGCGCCGAACGCGATCCGCCTGCCCGCGAAGTCCAGCTTGGCGAGCGCGTACCCCGCCGCCGACGCCGCCACGATGTTGCCGGCGACGACGATGACCGCGACCACGACGCTGTTGACCAGGAACCCGCCGAAGCCCTCGGTCCTGAACAGCCGTATGAAATTATCGAGGGTGATGTGGTGCGGAAGCCAGGCGCCGGGGTCGGAGCGGATCTCGTCGAGGCCGCGCAGCGAGCCGCTGAGCACCCAGACGAACGGCAGCATCGTGAGCAGCGCGCACAGCACGAGCGCGCCGTACAGCAGGGGACGGGCGACGGACCGACGGCGCACCCGCGTCCGTTCGTCCGCCATGTCGGCGTTCCGCGGTGCGGCGATGGTGGTCATGCGCGGGGCCTCAGCAATCGGAACTGGACGATGCTCACCAACGTCACGAGGAGGAGCGTCACGAAGGACGCCGCCGAGGACATGCCGAACTCGCCGACCCCGAACTGCTGGTAGGTGTACAGCGCCACCGACTCGGTGGAGCCCAGCGGGCCGCCGCCCGTGAGCAGATACGGCTCGTCGAACACCTGGAGGTAGAAGACGGTCAGCAGCACCGACACCATCAGCGTGGTCGGCATCAGCAACGGCAGGGTGATGTGCCTGAGCTGCCGCCACCGGCCGGCCCCGTCGAGGGAGGCGGCCTCGTACACGTCCTGCGGGATCGCCTGCAGACCGGCGAGGAACAGCACCATCGCGATGCCGAAGTTGCGCCAGACACCCAGCAGGATGACCACGGGCATGGCCAGATGCGTGTCGTCCAGCCAGTTCGGACCGGCGAATCCGATGGCGCCGAGCACCTTGTTGACGGTGCCGTTGGCGTTGAAGGCGTACTGCCAGATCATCGCGACGGCCACGACGTTCGTGACGACCGGCGCGAAGAAGACGGTACGGAAGACGCCGCGCAGCCGCCGGATGCCGGAGTTGAGCGCGAGGGCGAGCGCGAACCCGAGCCCCATCGTCAGGGGCACTCCGACGGCCACGAACAGGACGGTGTTGAGGATGTCCCGCAGGAAACTCGGGTCCGCCAGCAGCCGGAGGTAGTTCTCGAGTCCGGTGAAGTCGACGGCGAGCGGATGCCGCAGATCCGTGCCGCGCAGGTCGGTGAGGCTGAACCCGAGCGCGGCGACGGTCGGTAGCGCCGTGTAGAGCAGGAACACCAGGGTGAACGGTGCGAGGAACAGCCAGGCGACAGCAGTTCGCCGGGCGCCCCGGGGCCGACGCGCACCGCGCGGCGTCGTCGGCCCGATGGTGGCGGTCATCCGGGGATCACCCCTTGCCCGTGCCGAGGCTCTCGGCGTACGCCTGGACGTTCGCGGCGGCCTTCGCGGCGGTCCCCCTGCCCCTGGCCACGGCTTCCATCTCCTTGCCGAGCCGGGTGGCGACCTGCTGCCAGGTGCTCACCTGCGGGAACGCCCGGGTGTTCTTCAGCTGGGCGAGGAAGGCGTCCAGCTGAGGCTGGCTCGCGATGGCGGGGTTGGCCCAGGCGGCGGCGACGGCCGGCAGCGAGCTGTACGCCTTGTACTGCGCGACCTGGGTGCTCGGCTCGGAGATGTACCGGATGAGCTTCCAGGCCGCGTCCGCGTTGCCGCTGTCGGCGAGCACACCCCAACTGCCCCCGGCGGAGAAGGAGACGCTGCCCGACGATCCGGCCGGCAGGGGCGCGGTGGCGACGTGGGATGCCGTCCAGCCGGTCTTCTTCGCGACCGCGTCGAGCTGGCCGATGACCCACGGGCCCGTGATCATGCAGGCCGTCTTGCCCGACACGAAGTACGGCTGCGCGTCGAGGAACGTGGGCCCGCTGGTGTCGGCGGCGCCCGAGGTGAAGAACGACGCGTTGTACGTGATCGCGTCCACCATCGCCGGCGTGTCGAGCGTCCACTTGCCGCCGGACGACAGCAACGAGCCGCCCGCCTGCCAGGCGTACATCGCGACGTCCTGGCCGTTGAAGATGTCCCAGCCGATGTCCGCCCCGAGCGCGTGCCCGGCCCCTGCGCGCTGCAACGCCTTGAAGAACGGCACCATGTCGTCCCAGGTCGTCGGCGCCTTGACACCCGCCTGCCGGGCGAGGTCGGAGCGGTAGACGAGCGCGTAGGTGTAGGCGTACCAGGGCACCGTGTAGGCGACGTTCTTCGCCACACCGGCGTCCCACAGGCTCGTGAAGAACGCGGACGGTTCGACGAGACCCTCCGGGACGGGCCGCAGGATCGACGGATCGAGGAACTGCGCCTGTGACTCGGGGAAGAACTGGGCGACATCGGGCCCCTTGCCCGCCGCGATCGCCGACTGGAGCTTGGTGTAGTACTCGGCGTTCGGGATCAGCGTGAGCTTCACCTCGAGTTCGGGGTTCGCGGCCTTGAAGGGCTTGATGACCTCGTCGAGCACGTTGGCGTCGCCCTGGGCGGCCCAGACGTCGACGGTTCCCTGGGCCGGGGAGTTGTCGACGGGCTTGGAGGTGGCGGCGGGCGCGGCGTTGTCGTCGCCGCGACCACAGCCCGCCAGGGAGAGGCTGCCGAGGAGAGCTGCGCCGGCGGTCAGCCGTAGGGCACCGCGTCTGGAAGGGAGGGACACGCTGGGCTCCTGTCTCATGGGCGCTGAGCACAGAGGGGATTTCGGGGAAAGTAGCGATTTCGGTCCCATGGGAGGCGACCGGGGCGAGGGGGGTTCACCGCGATGGCGCTTTGACGGCGTGGCAGTGACCGTAGGCGTGACGGGTTGCCGTGGCATCGCGGATCCGTCACAGTGAAATTTCGGAACTTGTAGCAAAATCCCTCGGTGTCCCGTCCGGGTTCTGCGCGGCACGCTGATCTCGCGGATCTCGCCGCCCCGGATGGCGTGTGGAAAGGTTGGGTCAGTTCGCGAAATCGGTGCGTGAACTTTCAAAAGAATTAGGGCACTTGTGGAAAGCTGGCGATCATCCGGGCGCATGTCCCGGACCACGGCGGTCGCAAGGCTGCGAGCAGCTCGATCCGGCCATCCCTGCCTACGTTCCTTCTGCACCAGGGATCACGCATGCCCCCCACCCTGTCCCGGCATCGGGCGCGGGACGCGCCGCCCGTGTCGCCGCGGCCGCCGGTCTCGCCGCGGCGCTCGCCGTGACCGGCGCCCTGCCCGTGGCCTTCGCTGCGGACGCCCCTACCGCCTCCACCGCCACCACGGCTGAACCCGGCGTCAAGTCCGCCCACGACAAGCTCGGTTCGGACGATGCCCAGCTCCTCGCGCGGGCCAAGGCGCACCGCGCGAAGAACGTCACGTGTCCGCGTTCGCCGCGTCCTTCGACCCGGCACCGGTGACCGTGCCGGAAGCCGGAATCGGCACCCTGGTCGACGCCTCCTGGACGACGACCAACAAGATGGCGGCGGTCGACCGCACCATCGAGGGCGGCACGCTCGGCTCGTCGAGGACCGCGCGGCCGACCATCGAGAAGGGCGCCACGCGGAAGAGCACGATCGAGGTGCTCGAGGGCACCACATCGCTGAACGTCGCCATCGGAGGGGTCCGACAAGGCCGCGGACCTCGACCTGACGGTCTACGACGCCCAGGGCAAGGCCGTCGGCAAGTCCGCGGGCCCTGACTCCAAGGAGTCCGTCTCCCTGGTGAACCCGGCGGTGGGCACGTACACCGTCGAGGTGGTCGCCTACGCCGTGCCGTCGGGCTCCACCGCGTACGACTACGGGACGTCTTCTTCTCCTCCGCCCTCGGCAAGGTCGCCGTGGCCGGGTCGACGCCGGTCAAGCTTGGCACGGGCGACTCGGCGAAGGCGTCGGCGAGTGTCACCGTCGCGAGGGCCGTGGCCGAGGGCCGCGAACTCGTCGGAACGGTACGGCTGGTGAACGCGCGTGGCGCGACCGTGGGCACGGGCGACGTGACCATCGAGAAGGTCACGCAGTAAGCCGCAGCCGTATGACGCCGTAGGGGCGGGTGTCCGGTACCTCGGACACCCGCCCCCAGGTGGCCACCCCGAACCCGCCGTCAACAACGTCCCGGGACGAATGTCAGGCAATCATCCGCGCATTCGAGCCGACGTGGTCGCCGGCAGACCTTCGCAGGTCGCGGGTGATGCTCACTCGCTTCAGCCATCGGTCGGTCCCGTCGTAGCGCGCCTGGAAACTGGCGCGGCCGTGCACCGCCCTGTAGTTGTCGATGAAGCAGCACATACCCGGCTCCAGAGGTACGCCGACCAGGTTCTCCTCGATGGAGGCCATGACGCGTTTCAGGGTGCTTTCGGCCCGGTCGTCACCGGGAGCGGTGTACATGTAGGCCGGGTCGATGCGCAGGAACGGGTCCGTCCGGTCGCCGAAGAGGATCGAGATCGGCTCCGGGGCGGCGTCCATGCGTTGGATACGGTCGAACGCCTGCGCCTGCTCCGCCGTCGATGACTGGTTGTACTCGGGCAGATGAGAGGTGTCGGGCCGGATGTGAAAGCGTGGTTCGAATGCGCACTCGATCACATCGGCGGTCAGGTCGGCCACATTGACGGTGCCCACGGTGGTGCCCGCGAGGTCGGGGTTGCGCAGGCACAACAGCCCCACGTAGTCGGCGCGGTGCGGGTGAAACGCTTCTTCGGTGTGCCACATCAACGGCACTCGGCTGCCCGAGCCGAGTTGTTCGTCCTCCTGGCCCGCGATGGGCAGGATGTCGTGCACCAGCCGACCGTCCTGCTGGGTGGCCCACCCGTAGACCTCGCCGAGGAGCGAGCTGTACAGCACGAGAAGGAACTCCGTACGGCGCGCCGCCTCGGTGGATGCCTTCTCGCGCCAGTGAGCCGGAGTGGGTCCGATCCCGGGTTCGTCGACCTCGTTCCCGGCGATCACCAGGGCGGCGGCGTGGGACGACTGGATCTTCGGCGTGGAGTCCACCGGATTTCGGAAGGCGTGCAGGGCTGCCCGCAAGCGGCGTGGCAAGCCGTGGGCGATCACGGCGGCGTCGTTGAGGTACGCGGCGTCGTCCGGTGCGTCATAGCTCTTCTGTATGTCGGTCAGCACACCGGCGACCTCCTCTTGTTCGTGTGGTTCCAACTGCAGGGTCGTGAGCAATGCGGTCACCTCTTCATGTTTCCTCGGGCGTTCGGGGCGGCGAGCCCCAGAGCGGCTCAGCGCAGGGCGGAGACAGCGCTCAGCAACCGTTCGACGTCGTCGGGCTCCGTGTAGCAGGAGATGCCGGCCCGGACAGCGCCCCCGGTGCTGTCGAGTCCCAGTGCCGCCATGGCCTCATGGGCGTAGAAGCTGCCGCTCCACACCGCGATCCGCTGATCCGCCAGTGCCTTGGCGACAGCGTCCGGATGAAGACCGGCCACACTGAAGGCGACGGTAGGGGTGCGGTCGGCGAGATCTCGTGGACCGTGCACGGTGACATGGGAAAGGTCGGCCAGGCCCGCCAGCAGTGGCGCGAAGACGGCCCGCTCCTGCTCCGCCAGCCGCTCCATGCCGATGTCCAGCAGAAACTCAGCCGTTGCCGCGATGCCCGCGATCGACTCCAGCGGCATTGTCCCGGTCTGCCAGTGATGCGGAACCTCGTCGGGTGCCGGACGGACCTGGTAGGGACGCAGCGTCGTCAGCAGCTCGGGCCGTGCCCAGAGGATCCCCGCGTGCGGTCCGTACCACTTATGGGCCGAGGTGAACATGACATCGCACTCCAGCGTGCCGATGTCCACCGGGCTGTGGGGTACCAGATGTACGGCGTCCACCAGCGCGAGCGCGCCCATGCGGTGTGCGGCGGCGGTGATCGCGGCCACGTCCGGGATCGTACCGAGGGCGTTGGAGGCACCCGTGAACGCCACCAGGCGGGTACGGGTGTTCAGCAGATCGGTGACGTTCCGCGTCGGGAGGCGGCCCGATGCCAGGTCGAAGTCGGCGAACACCACCCGGGCGCCGGTCTCCTGCGCGATGGCCAGCCACGGAGCCACGTTCGCGTCGTGGTCGAGCCGGGTGCAGACGATTTCGTCACCGGGTTCGAGTGTCCGGGCCAGGGATCGGGCGAAGGTGGCGGCCAACGAGGTCATATTGGCGCCGAAGACGAATCCGGCCGGGTCTGCCCCCAGGAGAAGACCGAGCAGTCCGCGAGTCCGGGCGATGAGCGCGTCGGTGGTGACGCTTGCCTCGAAGACGCCTTCCGTGTTGGCGTTCGCCCCACTGGAAAGGTAGTCGGCGATGGCCTTGATCACGCTGTCGGGGACCTGGGTTCCGGCGGCACCGTCCAGCCGTGCCCATGGGCCCCGCAGGCCCGGGAACCGCTCGCGCGGTGCGGGCGTGGACGGGTGTGCGGGCGTGGTCGGCCCGACAACTGACGGAGTGTGCATGGGCTGGCTCCCGTGGATGCTGAGGTGGACTGGCCGCGTACGGTTGTCGCCGATGGTCACCAGCGCGGCGCCGTGAATTCCGGGACCGGTACGCCCAGAGCGTCCTGTCCGAGCCGGAAGGCGGCGACGGCCTTGCGGGAAACGGCGGCGCCGCGCAGCACGGACGAGGTCGGGCGCAGACGCATGACATCCCCGATGGCGGAGCGCTCGGTGGACAGGACGGCCGCCGGCGGCTCATCGGCGGTGGCGAGCCGCCAACGGCCGTCGCTCCAGAGCAGTCCGACGGAGTCGTACCGGGAAGGGCGCTCTGGGAGCGGGATCTTCACGTTCGCGGCGCGGACGCCGTCCAAGGCGTCAGCATCACGGCCTCCAGCTGCTCGGGGTGCAGCGAGGCGTCGTCGCCTTCTCGTACGACGCGCTGGAGAAGTTCCAGTCGCAGATCCGGCCGGGTGGATTCCAGGTTGAGCCCGGACCCCAGACGGGCGTTGACCTCGGTCGGTACGAATCCGCCGGGGGACAGCACGCCGTCGAGGGTGAAACCGCCGCGATAGCGGCACAGGCGTCGCAGGGCCGTGCCCACAGCCCTGGCCGTTTCCCGGATCTGGTGGGCGGGCTCGGGCGGGCAGTCCCAGTAGGTGGAGGTGCCCGCGAAGACGAAGCCGTGGTCCCGGTCCCGCAGCACGATCAGCTCCAGCGGGCGGAGCACGACGACTCCGCGCGTCATCACCAGGCCGTGCACCGAGCACGGCAGCCCTTCCACGAAGGGCATGATCCGGATCCGGGCGCAGCGGTCGGCGAAGAAGGGCAGCAGCCGACGGCCGTCCGCCTCGCCGCGGATCCACCGCGTACCCTCGGCTGCCGTATGGATGCCGCTGCGGGTGTCGGCCGCCCACACCGTGCCTTCTCCCGTGTCGAGCCGGGCGGCCTCGGGCAGCAGCACGTCCAGCCGGGGCGGCAGGACCGACGATGGTGTGCGGGGGATCCCTGCCGCCTCCCAGACCCGGTGCACCTGCGTCTTGTCCTCGACCGCCGCCCACTCCGGCCGTCGCCAGCCGTATCGTTGCCGACCGGCCAGCCGGTCACCCGGCAGGTCCCGGGTGTCGAGCACGAGTGCCCGCCGGTCCGGGTCGAAGCGGTCGAGTGCTGCCAGCAACTCCGCCGACGGCTCGGCGAGCGCCCGGGTGAAGGCCGCTGCCAGCCCGTCCCTGGTGGCCGCGGTCACCGGTATCCGATGCGGGGTCACCTGTGGACCGAACGCTGTGCCGGTCGCGTCGTCGGCGACACCGACGAACACCCGCGTGACCCCTGACTCGATCAATGCCTTGACCACAGGGGCCACATGGGACGCGGCGGTGCTGAACACCACGCAGGGGCGGCCCACGAAGCTCTCGCGGATCACCGTGCCCAGACGGCCGGCTGGCCCTGTGCCGGAGAGCGGTCGGACGGACGGGACCCCGCCCACCGTGCTGGAACCGGACATCACACCTGTCCCTTCGCCGAAGAAGTGGTAGCGGGATCGGTGGCTGAGACGAATGCGGCCGAAGGTATTTCTCGCGGAGCAAGTTGTCCATGCGCCGTTTCATTGCGTGGAACATTCTCCGGAGCGGGCGGAATTTCTTTTTTGGTGTTCCGCTCAATGGAACATCCCATTCCACTGGTGGCGGCGAGAAGAAAAATTTGTCCTGCGGTGGCTGTGGAATCCGTTCCGGGGCTACGGAATGCGAGGTGCGGCCGCGCCGGAATGGGCTCTTCGAGGGTCGGCATCGTCACCCCATGAGGACTGCGGAAACGTAGAGAGATGAGTGAGGCAGGCGCTGTGACGCGATGGGAGAACTTCATAGGCGGCACGTACGTCCCACCCGCCAGTGGCCGGTTCGCGGAGCTCTTCGACCCGAGCACCGGAAAGAGCATCGGCGACGCACCGGTGTCCCGGGCCGAGGACGTCGAGCTGGCCTGCCGGGCGGCCGGGCGCGCCTTCGAGGAATGGCGCAGGACCGCGCCGAGCGCACGCGGTCGCGCGCTGCTGCGCATCGCCGACGCGCTGGAGGAACGGGCCGACGACGTCGTCGCCCTGGAGTGCCGGAACACGGGTAAGCCGTATCGCGCCATGGCCGAGGAGGAACTGGCACCCTCGATCGATCAGTTGCGGTTCTTCGCCGGCGCGGCACGGGTGCCGACGGGCACCGCGTCCGGTGAGTACCTGCCCGGCCACACATCCATGATCCGCCGGGAGCCGGTGGGCGTGTGCGGGCAGATCACCCCCTGGAACTATCCGTTCATGATGGCGGTCTGGAAGATCGCGCCCGCCTTGGCCGCAGGGAACACGGTGGTCCTCAAGCCCGCCGAGCACACCCCGCTCAGCACGCTGCTGCTGGCGGAGATCGCGGCCCCGTTCCTGCCTCCCGGAGCGGTCAACGTGGTGTGCGGGGACCGTGACACCGGCCGGGCCCTGGTGCGGAACTCCGCCGTGGACCTGGTGTCCTTCACCGGCAGTACGCGCGGTGGGCGGGAGGTGGCGATGGCGGCGAGCGGTGACCTGAAACGCCTGCACCTGGAACTGGGCGGCAACGCCGCCGTCGTGGTGCGCCACGACGCCGACGTGGGCCGGGCCGCGGCGGACATCGCCGCAGCCGGCTACTTCAACGCGGGACAGGACTGCATCGCGGCCGCCAGGGTCCTCGCCGACCACCGGATCAGTGCGGAGCTGACCGAGGCACTCGCCGAGCAGGCCGCGTCGCTCCAGGTCGGAGGCCCGGACGAGGACGCCGAACTCGGCCCGCTGGTCAGCGCCGAGCACCTGGCCCGTGTTTCCGGCTTCATGGACCGGTTGCCGACGGACGCGCGGGTGGTCACCGGCGGGGGGCGGATCGACCGTGAGGGCTTCTTTTTCCAGCCCACCGTCGTGGCGAACGTGAACCAGGGGGACGAGATTGTCCAGGAGGAGGTGTTCGGCCCGGTCATCACAGTGCAGGAGTTCGACTCCGATGAGGAGGCACTGCGCCTGGCCAACGACGTGCGCCAGGGCCTCGCCGCCAGCGTGTGGACGAGGGACCATTCCTGGGCCATGCGTTTCGCCGCAGAGTTGGAAACGGGCTGCGTGTGGATCAACACCCACATCCCGGTGGTGGCGGAGATGCCGCACGGCGGCTTCAAACACTCCGGATACGGCAAGGACCTCTCGGGCTATGCCCTCGAGGACTACACCCGGATCAAACACGTGATGTCCGCCCTCTGAGCACCGGACCCCGCACAGCTGTGCGTGCCGCGACGGCGCAAGCCACGTCTCCTGAGCTGGTGGATCCACCGGCAGTGTGGGCCGGGCCGACCCCGCGACCGAGGGTTCTGGAACAATCGCAGGTATGGGAGACCGGGTCGAGATCGTGGATCACCAGCCCGTCTGGCCGGTGGCGTTCGCCGAGTTGGGAGCGGGCCTGCGAGGAGTGCTCGGCGATGTCGCCGTGCGGATCGACCACATCGGGTCGACGTCGGTGCCGGGGCTGGCGGCCAAGCCGGTGATCGACGTACAGATCTCGGTGCGGTCGTTCGAACCGTTGGATGCGTTCCGGTTGCCGCTGGAGGACTTCGGCCTGGTGTACCGGGAGGACAATCCGGAACGGACCAAGCGCTACTTCCGGGAGGCTCCCGGTCGCCGTCGTACCCATGTGCATGTGCGGCGGCTCGGCAGTTTCTCCCAGCAGTTCCCGCTGTTGTTCCGGGACTTCCTGCGGTGCCATCCGGCTGCCGCGGCCGAGTACGCCGCGGTCAAACGACGGTGCGCGGCGGAGTTCCGCAATGACCGGCACGGCTACGTGGCGGCGAAGGAGCCGTTCGTGTGGGACATCATCCGGCGCGCTGATGCCTGGGCCCAGAGCGCCGGATGGACGCTGGGCCCGAGCGATGCCTGACCCAGGGCACACCCAGACGTCAGGCAGTCGGGTCTGTCGACTTCTGCGCGGACGCCGCGAGTTGCCTGGAGATGGCATCGGCCGTGGCGAGGACCCAGGATGCGAGCTCGGGGCCACTCGGGCTCTCAATGTCCGCCACCGCGTCGATGGCGGCGATGACGGCGTCTCCCCCCGCTCTCACCGGGGCGGCCGCGACGGCTCGCGCCCCCGTCGCCCGAGGGCTGGTGATCGCATAGCCCTGCCGTCTGACCTGGTCCAGGAGGTCCTGCAGGGCTGGGTTTCGCAAGCCCTCCCCATGGGTGGAGTGCTGCGGACGGTGGTGGGAGCAGACCTCTTCCCGTACGGCGGCGCTCGCGTGAGCGAGCAGGACGAGGCCCGCCGCGTTGGTGTGCAGAGGTGCCCGGCTCCCCGGGCGAGCCGGCGGCGAGAAGCACCTCGTGCCGACGGAGATCATCTCCAGGCAGACGACATCGGTGTGGTCACGGACCGTGAGGGTCACCGTGGCCCCGATCTGTGTGTGGAGCTTCGCCAGATGAGGCAGAGCCGTCTCCCTCAGCACTGATCCGCGCGGGGCGAGCGATCCGATCTCCCACAGCTGCAGACCGATGCTGTATTTCCCGTCGGCCGTCCGCTCCAGGACCCCTCGGCCGTGCAGCTTGACCACCATGCGGTAGACGGTTGCCACGGGAAGGCCGGACCGTCGGCTGATGTCGGTGAGTGTCAGGCTTCGATGGCCGTGGTCGAAGGAGCTGAGGATGTCGATCGTCCGATCGACGGACGAGCGCTCGGGGCGGCCCGATTCAGTCAACATCCCGTTACTGCTCCTTCACTGGGCGTGTGCGTCGTGCACCGGGTTAATACAGGTGCATATTTCATGAAAATTCTTTCCAGTGGCCCAGTCCCCCATGATTGCACCCGGTTGCCTCTTGGAAAAAGAAAGTGTCTGGAAAGGAAGCGGCTGGTCCCGGATCGATTCCGGCCATTATGGACGGATAGTTCTCCGGGCGGGGTTTCGGTAAGTCTTTATCCGGTCCTGATTCGTGCGCTCCGCGCCCGGGGGCCGGGGGGGGTGACCGACATGTGGCCACGGCGTGGCGCTCGAGTTGTGAACCTGTGGGAGCGGCTCTGCGGCCGATGTTCTCGGGCATAGCGGGGTCCGTATGGGTGCCTTCGCGGCCGGCCCCGGTGTCGCGTAACCGATCGGTAGCATTGCGCTGCGTGAGGCACCGCGAGGTCTATGCGTGTAGATCGGCCCACCCTTTTCAATTACTGAAAAGCTTATTGATCCATCTGCTTGAAGGTGTAAATACTGGTCGAGTGCAGTTCGGGGGCGGCCGTATCCGCCAGCACATTGACGCTCGCTGCTCTTCAGTCGTGCCTTTCGAGCCGGATTTCGGAAATCGTTCAGCATGGGACAAAGTGGGAGAGGATGGCCGGTCTCCCGGAGACAAGGGTCCTATGTCCGGTGGTGACCGGCAAAGAGAGGTCATACCGCCAGAGGACGCTGACGTGACCCTCCACACGCATACCGTACGTTCCATGCTCTGCCGGGGACTCTCCATACTGCATTCATTCCGGCCTGGCGAGTCGGAACTGACCCTGTCTGAAATCGCTCGCAGGGCCGCTCTGTCCAAGGCGACCGCCCACCGGCTGATTGCCGAGCTCATTGACGCGGGCATGCTGGAACGCGGGGACCGGGGTCTTCGCCTCGGGCTCAACTTATTCGCCCTGGGCGCGCGTGTGCCCCGCCAGCGAATTGTCCGTGAACTGGCGCTCCCACATCTGAACCGGGTGCACGAACTCACCCGGCAGAGCGTGTTCCTGTTCCTCGCGGACGGGCTCGACGGGGTCGTCGTCGACAGACGCGGCGGGTTCGGGCCCCACGCGTCCGCGAACCTGTCCGCGGAGAGCGGGGCGTCCTCCTCCGCGGTGGCGAAGGTTTTCCGTGCCTACCCGGCTCGGCCGGACCTCGAATGCGCCCCCTATGCCGAGCGCTACAGACCGCCCCGGGCCACCCGCAGAGTGGCACCGCAGGAGCTCGGCCGGGTGGCGGAGCAGGGATTCGCGGTCGCCAACGTCGGACCGGAGATCGTCGCTGTCGCCGTGCCCCTGCTGGACGCGACCGACTCCGCTGTGGCCGCACTCGCCGTCGCGGGCAGCCGCGACCAGCTGCACCTGCTCAGGACGGCCTCGCTCCTGCGGGCGGCCGGGGCCGAGCTGTCGCGCGACCTCCGGTGCGCTCCCGGTCTGACCCCCGCGCTGTGAACCTCTGGCCGGTACTCGGCTCTTTGCCGTCCGTCGCACGACGACGGGCGACCCGTGGCGGTCGTCCGGCGCCCTGCGATGTCGCTCGGGACACCCATGTGCTCGTCAAACCGGACGGCCTGAGCCGGGGCCTGGCCCCCGAGGTGATACGCGCCCTGCGGCAGACGGGGCTGGAGGTCGAGCCCGTCGGCCGACTTCACCTGACGCGTCAACAGGTGGAGCGCTGGTACCCGGAGAAACTGAACGAGCCGGACGGGCCGCTGACGCTGACGTATCTGTGCGAGGGGCCCATGCTGCTGCTGGCCGTCGTCGGCGACGACGCGCTGCGCCGAGCGCACCGGGTGAAGAGGGACGTACGTCGACGGTGGGGCACCGACGCGCGTCGCAACGTGGCCCACTGCCCGGAGACGATCGGTGAACGTGACCACGAGCGGGCCGTGTTCGGCCCACTCGTGCGCAAGGAGCGCTGAGCAACGGTCGGGTGGCCGAAGAAGCGTCAGGCGACGCGCTCTCGGTCACCCCGGTTGAAGACGACCTGCGCCGACAGCCTCTCCAGTCCGGCCTCGCCGTCGCGCACCCGCTCCACGGCGTGCCAGCTGTCGTCGCCTCGTAGCAGCAGAACTCCGGTGTTGACGGCGGGGACGACCCGTCGCACGACGTCGTCCACGGACGGCGAGCCCAGCAACAGCAGCTCACCGCCCCGGTCCGCCGGCCATGACTCGTTGAAGTAGAGCACATGCGTGACGAGCTTCTCCGGCTTGTCGACATGCGGGTCCAGCCAGCAACTGTGCCCGTAGCGCCACAGGTTGACCTCGACGGTCGCCGTCTCCAGCGGCAGGCCGGTCAGCTCGGCCACCGCCGCCCGGTAGGCGGGACTCGTCACCCCGGCGACGAAACGCCGCCAGGGTTCGGGCAGCGGGAGGGTGTCGTCGTCGCCGTCCAGGGGGTGCAGCAGGCGGTGGTGCATGGCGTACGACTTGTCCAGGCCTGTGCGGGTGACCATGCGGAAGCCGTCGCGCGGGAACGTCTCACGAAGCGTGGCGGCGTCGGCGGGCAGGAACGTGTCCAGGACGTGGTGCCACCGGAACGGTTCGTCCTCGGTAGTGGTGTGGTCGAACGAGACCAGGGGGGTGTTCATCGAACCTCCGCAGGCGGCAGCGACTCTTCGGGGGAGGGCATCAGCGACTTCTCGGCATCGCGGACGAACTGTTCCAACTCGGGGGACCCGACCGCGTAACGGCAGTACTCGCGCCGGGCTCGGGCCACGGCGGCGTCGGCTCCCACTCCGCTCAGCATGATGTCCAGGCAGGCCAGGACCGTCCCGGTCCGTCCGTGGCCGCCGAAGCAGGCGACCTCGACCGTGGCGCCGTTCCTCAGCTCGGCGGCGAGCTCCTTGACCCGGTCGATCAGCAGCGATTCCTCCACCGGCGCTTCGAGATTGGGCCAGAACACGAAGTACGGGGTGCGGGCGTCCGTTTCGCCGCGCCAGCGTTCGTCGAGGTAGAGACCGATGTCGGCCGGTTCGGCGCGGGGCGCGCGCAGGCGGCGCTCCTCGCTGTCCAGTGAGGTGCCCCAGACCTCGAAGTCTCCGACCCGGTAAGGGGTCCTCCAGTGGCGGTCCTTCATGGCGTGGTCATGCCTTTCCCTCGCTCTGTGCCGGCGTGCGCCGGGCTGCCGGCGGATCCGGGGATCCAGTAGCCGGCCGTGTGGTGGTCGTCCGGGCCGAAGGCGGCCTTGAACGTCGTCACCGACGTGCCGGGGTAGGTGTCTCCCATGTGGAGTGACCGCGCGCCGCGTGCGCAGGCGTCCTCGATCACCAGGTACAGCAGGTACGTGGCGGCCTTGGTGCGCGCCGCCCGTGCCTTGTCCATGGCGGCCTGCCAGTAGACGACCTGCGGTCCTCGGTGCAGAGCCAGCAGCGCGGCGACGGGCTCCCCTTCGTGGCGCGCCAGCCAGACACGGCAGTCCTGTCCCAGATGCTGGGCCACGGCGGTGAACTTGGTCAGGGGGTTCTTCTCCCGCACCTTCCGCCGCAGCGCGTCGTCCGACTCGTCCGACTGCTCCGCCCAGCGGTCGATCGACAGCTCGAAGAGCCGGTAGAACACCGGGACGAGTCGCCCCGTCGCGTCCTGCTCGACCGTCAGCTCCGCCCGTTCGGCGCGCCGGACCGCATTGCGTACGTTGCGATGGAAGCGGTGCTGCCAGATGTGGTCGAGGCCGCCATCGAGGTCCAGGACCTGCGTCAGCCGCGGGTTGCGGCGGGTTCCGGGCGGGACCAGCTCGTCCCACAGAGCCGTCGACGCGGGATGCGGACGCAGATAGATCTCCTCCGCCGGCAGCGACGTCAGATCGCGCAGCACGGTCCGCACACGCTCGGGGGTGACCGTGTCCGGCGCCGCGAGCACGCCGCCGACGCCCCAGCCCACCGGCCACGAGGCGTACTCGGCCCCGGTGCCGGAGCGCACCAGTGGTACGAGCATCCGGGCACCGTCCTGCCAGGTGTAGAGGCGAGTCGCGTCCTGCCATCCGTTCGCGCACACGGCGTCACGCCACCCGGGCGTCTGGCTCGGCAGCGCGTCCCGCGCCGCGTCGCCGAGCACCTCCTGCCACAGCCGGGTGGGCACCGGAGTCTGTATCTGGACGCCGTCCTGCGGCGCGTCCCCGCTCATCGGGGGCTTCCCTGGACGTCGTTGCCGTCGGCCGGGTGACCGGAGCGGCTCGAGGCGGGTGCCGGATCGGCCAGCAGGCTCCGCACACGTGCCACATCGGCCGACGCCACGCCCAGCCCGGTGAGTGCCGTCTCGATGCCACCGTGACCAGTGCCCACCTCGGCCAGCCAGCGTTCCATCGTCACCGGCGAGGTGCGCAGCCGGGAGAGGTAGTCCTCGCGGGTGTGCCCCCGGCGCAGCCACTTGTCCTGGAAGCGGTCGGCCTTGGCCAGCAGGTCGGTCGCCCCGGCGGCGTAATCGGCGGCGATCTCGTGCGCGGGTGCGCCGGCGAGCGTCAGCAGGGCCGCGACGACCACTCCGGTTCTGTCCTTCCCGAAATGGCAGGTGACCAGGAACGGACGGTCCGTCACCTCGGCGAGCGCCCGGAACAGGCGGGGCCAGCTTCCGGGGACGGAGTCGGTCAGGATGCCGTGCAGATAGCGCGTGCGGTCGGTGACGCCGGGCCGCCGTGCGTCGATGGTGTCGCGCGGGTAGCCGGTCAGCGGCACGCGCAGCCAGCCCACGTCGTGTGCCAGGAAGCCGCTCGGCGGTCCGTAGCGTTCCACCTCCGGGTCCGATCTGAGGTCCAGGACTGTGGCGAGACCGTGCTGTTTCACGAGGAAGCCCGCCTCGTCGGCCGTGAACGCCGTCACGTCACCGCAGCGGTGCACGGTGCCGGGCCGCAGGCCGGACACGCGCGGCACGCGGTAGTTGATTCCGGGTGCGTCGGACACCGCGATCACCGCCCCGCCCGGTTCTGCAGGGCGAGCGCGGCCGTGACCTCGCCCCAGAACCGGGGAAAGTCGGTATTGACGTCCGGCCCGTAGTCCACCCTCACGCAGGGCAGGGCGTGCAGCGCTTTGAGCACCGCCCCGCGGACGTGGGGTTCGGGGCGGGGGCCCGGCAGCAGGCCCAGGTAGTCGTTGAAGTTGCGCAGATCGCTCCCGGAGAGAACGGATTCGTCGACGATCTCCGCGCAGTCCGTGAGGGGCTCGATCCGCCAGCCGCGCCGGTCCCGGTCCGCCCTCGGCAGGACGATGCCCGTGGGCCGGGTGTCCGTGGCCACCGTGGCTCCGGTCAGCGCGGTGAACTCGTCCAGGTCCACGAAGAGCCGCTTCCTTCCTTCGGGCGTGGTACTCCAGGCGGCCTCCGGGGCCGCGCCGGGGACACCGGCCTGGTGGCGGCGCAGCCGCGCGCCTTCGAAGGCGCTGCGGGCGGGGTGCCCCGCGAGCAGGGCCGTGCCGATACCCACGCGTTTGGGCCAGCCCCGCAGGGTCGGCGGGGCCGTGGAATGCCGAGCCCAGGCGACGAGGGTGTCGTCGGACACGAAGTCCGCTCCGCACAGGGTCACGGCGAGGAAGGCCAGCGACGACTTTCCCCGGTGCTTGGGTCCGAGGATCACGACCGAGGCACCGTTGTCGGCGACGGCCGATCCGTGCAGGAACACCGCTCCGCGGCCGATGAGCTGGGCGCCCAGAAGGGTGCCGAGCAAGCGGACCACGGCCCGTACGGAGGGCGGCCGGGCGTCGGGCGCCTGGACGGTCAGCTCCCGGGTGTCGGGCGTGGCGGTGATGACCAGGGGCGCGCTGTCCTGCTCGCCGTCGCGCACGACCACCGTCCGGTCATGGGAGCGTTCGAGGACGGCGAAGCGGGGACCCTCCGGGTGCAGCAGCAACTGCGGTACGGTACGCAGCTCCTGCGGTTCGGGCAGCGCACGGTCACCGCCCGGCACGATGGTGAGGTGCGGCGCTGACGGCGCCACGGCGTCGGTCACCTCGAACAGCGGGTGCACCAGGGAGGTGACCGCTTCGCGGAGACCGGGCAGGTGACTGTGCACGGTCAGCTCGACGGGCGGAAGGGCAAGCCCGAACGTCTCTGGCCCGGCTCGCCGCGTGACGGACGGGCGGCGGCCGTTCTCGGGCGCGATGGCCATGGGCCTCCTTCGTGGCGGGGCGTGGATGCGGGCCCGGCGGAACCGGGCGCCGTGACCGAACCGGACGCTGTGATCGTGGCCCACCCGCGAACGGCGGGGGAAGCGATGTTCCCTCACGTGGAACGGGGATTGGCCCAGAGGCGCGTTGGTTCCACGGGGCGGAACGGATGGGCCGCACGGCGCCGTGGTCCGGCGGCACGGACGGGGCACGCGCGCGCTCCTGACGGATCGCGGATCGCTGCGGGTGCCGGCGGACGGGCGAGCGCGCGGACCCGGGGCGGCGTCACAGGAGCGGGGTGCCCTTCCGTAGAGGCGTCGTGACGACGGTGAGGAAGACGCAGACAGTCGTCGCGGTGCCCGAGGGCCCGGCCTCACCAGGGCCGACGAGGGCGAGCCCCAGGGCCGAGAGCAGCAGGGCGTACAGCACGGGCAGGTCGCCGCGCAGCCCCTCCAGAGCCGCGCGCCGGGCCGAACCGGCCGTGGCTCGCGCCACCCGTGCGGAGAACCGCGTGTGGTGCCGTAGCAACAGCCGGGTCATCGGCGTGGCGGACGGGGCGACCCATGCGTCCTGCTCGGTGGCGGTGCGCACGATGCGGCGCAGCGCCCGGGCCGCGTCGGCGTCCGGACCGCTGAGAGCCGACGCCGGCGGGACCGGGAGAACCCGGCACAGCGGCAGGAAGGCCAGTACCAGAACGGGGTGCAGCGCCAGGGCGACCGCCAACCGGGCACCCCGGTCGGCGAGGTGACGGGCCATCGACGCGTGCCGTACGACGCTCCCTTGCCCTGACGTCCGCGCCCAGGCGGCCGACTCGTCGGCCCAGAGGTCCGCACCGGCGGCGCAGCACAGCGTCGTGGCGAGGCCGAGCAGCGGCAGGATCATGGACGCGCCGGTCTGCGCGGCGTACACCGCTGTCCCCACCGCGGACCCCAGCAGGGCCGCTGCCGTGCCGAGCAGGGCGCTCACGGTCGCCGTGAGGTGTTTCCGGTTCACCGGGTGGCCTCGTCGGGTGTGGTGTGGGGTGGGACGCGTATGTCGGTGCGGGAGTGCCGGTCGGGGGGGAGGGGGTCGGTGTTCCCGGCGGGTTGTACGACGGTCGTGCCGGTCTGTGTGCCCAGTGCGGGCCCTGGCAGGGGCGCTGCCGTGCCGAGCAGTGTGCTCGCGGTCGCCGTGAGGTGTTTCCGGTTCACCGGGTGGCCTCGTCGAGGGCGGTGTGTGGCAGGACGTGTATGTCGGTACGGGAGCACCAGTCGGCGAGCACCGTGGCCAGAAAGGGATCGGGGGCCCCCAGCAGCCGTACCATCGTCGCGCCCCTCTCCAGGCGGGCGCTGATTCTCGCCGCGCCGATGCGCTGCCAGGCGGCCTCGTCCAGGTCGACACCGCCCGAGAACTCGGCGGACAGCACGGTGTGCCAGCCGTTGGGCAGGACGCGCGCCAGTTCTTCGAGGCCGCACAGCCGCACTGTGTGGGGGAGCCGGTCGGGCACCGCGTCGTCCGGGGCCAGGTCACCGAGGTGCACGTTCTCGGCCAGGTCGGCGAAGCCCAGGCGGCAGACCCGCGTCGGCACCGTGACGAGGCCGGCGGGCAGGGGGTCCGGGGCGTCGGGGGTTGCCGCCGCCGCCCGCTCGACCTCCCTGAGGTGGTGCCGCGTCACACGCCAGTGCCGTACGGCGGACAGGTCCGTCGGCCCCAGCCGGTACACGGACGGGGCGAGCAGAACCGCGGCCAGAAGCAGGCCCGGCGCCGCGTCCGGCCGGTCGGCCGCGCCGAGAGCGGGGGCGGACGCGGCACACGCGGCCAGGGCACCGGCGAGCACGGAGACGGCCCGTGCCTCGACGCGGCGCGCGTCCCAGCCGGCGCGTCCGGTACCCCGCAGGCCCGGGCCCGGCGGCCGGAGCGCCAGGCCGAGTACGCCGACGGCGCACAGCCCCGGGGTGATCGCCAGGGCGGGGTCGGTGGCGGCGAGTGCGGCGCACAGTCCGGCGACGGTCAGTGCCGAGGTGGCGAGGTGCGCGAGACGGACGGTGGCCAGGCCGGGTTTGGGTTCCCAGCGGATCGCGACCCCCGCCGCCGCGTAAAGGTGCGGCTGGAGCGGCACCCGGGCCTGGGGTCCGGCGACCGTGACGAGGCGGTGCACGGACCGCAGCAGCCGGGTGCGGGCACTCCGGTCCCGGCCTCCGGCCGTGGGCGCTTCCGCCGTCCGGTGCAGCGCGGTGCCCGCCTGGTGCAGCAGCCAGCACGCGCCGAGCCAGCACAGAGCGGCGCCCGCCGAGCGGACCGGCAGCACAACGGCCATCGCGCACGAGGCGCTCCGCAGGACGGCTCCCAGGACCAGCCCGAGCGGTCCGGCGAGCCCCGTCATGTCGCCGGGCGTTCGGTCACCGCCGCACCAGGGCGGGCGTCCGCCGGCGCGGCGGCCAGGGCATGCGCGGCCGAGTGTCTGCGGGGATCCCATGCCAGGCCGACCCGGGCCGCCTCCCGCGCCATACGGGCGACGGTGTCCGGGCCGGCGCTGCGGTCGGGGGACGGCCGCTCCAGGCATCCGGCGTCGGACGGCAGCAGCTGGCGGTGAACGGCCTCGACCGCCTGCCGGTCGGTGATCCCCTGGCCGGCGGGCGTGTTCCGGAGGGTCCCGGACAGCACCATGAGCCGCCCGAGCGGGGCGCAGTCGGCGGCCCGGACGTCGAGAACCTGTTCGCACTCACGGGGCGTGAAGACCACCTTGGAAGGCGTCTCGGGGAGGTCGGCCACGCGGCGGCGGGCATCGCCGTGGCGCAGCAGCGCGGCGCCGCGCACCCGTCCGGCCAGGCCGAGCCCTTCCAGCGTGCCCCAGCGAAACCGTGGCAGCAGCCCGGAGACGACGGCCCACCAGCCGCCGGGCCCGGGGACGAGCAGCGTCCGGTCGCCGCTCAGGAAGCTGCCCTCCGCGCGGGCGAGGTGAAGGGCGAGGGTGCTCTTGCCGGCGCCGGAGTCGCCGAGGAACACGACGGCCCTTCCGCTGCGGTCCGTCGCGCTGGAGGCGTGCACGGTCATCCCTCCGCGCGCCGTGAGTTCGGCGGCCACCAGGGCGCGCAGCACGATGTCACCGACTTTCGCGCGTGCGGCCGAGCCGGTGCCGTCCTCGTGCAGGATCGTCCACCGACCGTCGTGCTGGACCACGGCGTGCCGGGGAAGGCCCGGTTCCGTCGAGTCCGGCGGGCGGTGGCCGCAGCGCACCCAGGCCCCGTCGGGGGTCCGGCGGTAGTACTCCTCGCGCAGCCGCCCCGGCATGCCCGACGCCGTCCGCTCCAGACGTTCCAGGGCGGCGGTGTCCCTCAGGGAGCGGAGGGTCAGCGGGGTGCGGTCGTGCGACGGCCAGGGCGACGGTCGGGACGTCACCAGCTGCGCCCCGATCAGTGCCGCTTCGATGTCGTCGTCGGCGGTGTAGGACCAGGTCACCGGTCCCCAGTCGGCGGCGGCCGTACGGTGGGCGGGCGGTGCGGGCGCCATCTCAGACGGCCTCTGCGCGGCGGGCCGTCAGCAGGAGGGGCAGCAGACGCCCGGCCAGGTATTCGTCCCGGGCCGCCGTGAGCGTGCGCTCGATGAGGTCCACCGATTCCTCGCCGTAGATGCCGACGATGCTGCCTCGGAAGACGCGCACCACCTTCAGCCGGTCCGCCAGCAGCGCGACGGCCCAGTCCCGCAGATCCCCGCGCACCACGTCGGTGAAGCCCGCTTCCCGAAGCTGCCGCAGCCTCTCCGGCAGGGACGTGACGAAGAAGACGTCGGGCGGGTGCACCTCGTGGAAGGCGGCCGACGGCCGCTGCCCCTCGGCTGCCAGGCTGACCTCCTCGGTGACGACGAGCAGTCCGCCGGGGCGCAGCAGCCGGGCCGCCTCGCGCAGCACCGCGCCGGCCTGGGGGAAGTGGGGCATGGAGCCGGTCACGACCACGACGTCGAGCGCCGCGTCGGGCAGGGGCACATCAGCGGCGTCGGCACAGATCTCCGTCACCTCTGAGCGTTGTTGCGCGGCACTGATGCGCCGGCTGACCTCGCAGTGCTCGGAAACGAGATCGATGCCGTACATCCGCGCCACGCCCACGCCGTTCGAGGCCAGTTCGTCCACCATGTAGCGCAGCGCGCCGCCGAAGCCGCTGCCCAGTTCGCACAGGTTCAGCGTCGTGTGCGGGAAGACGTCGCGGATGACGCCGGTGACGAGGTCGCATCCCTGGGGACCGAAGTGGCCCATCTGGTCGAGTCCGAGCAGACCCTTGGGGCCGCTGTCGCCGGTGAACTCGACGATGGAGCGCTCGGTCTGTTCCCAGTCGTGCAGGGCGGGAAAGAGGTCCCGGTGGTAGCGGTGCTGCACATCTGTCTGGTCCGTGCCGCCGTGCCGGTCCGGTACTGGTGTCACCACGTCGACCGCTCCTCGGAGACGAAGTGCACCAGCAGCACGTGGCGGTCCTGCTCGGCCTGGTCGGCCACCGGCATCACCGTGTGCCAGGAGTGGGGTGAGGGGACGAGCAGCACCGAGTCGGTCAGGCCTGGCAGGACCTCGGCGGCGATGTCGTCCACGGACGGGGAGCGCAGCATGCGCAGGGCTCCGCTCCACTCCTGGCGCCAGCCCTCGTTGAAGTACCAGGTCTGCGTGACGATCTTGTCGGCGCGGTCGGTGTGCGGGTCGATCCACGATCCGGAGCCGTACCGCACGGCGCGCACCTCGAGTGCGCAGCCGTCCAGGTTCTGCCCCGTGGCCTCGGCGACCGCCGTGCGGTAGGCGTCGCCCAGCAGGGACTCGACGAGGTCGTGCCACAGCCGCGTCAGCTGGCCCATGCCCGTGGCCACGGGAACGCCGTCCTGGACGAGAGAGAGGTTCCAGGTGTGGTAGCCCTTGCCGGCGGAGGTGCCGCCGGCGCGCTCGGTGAGCACGAAGCCCTCGGTGGGGAACTCCCTGGCGAGGAGCCACCGTGTCTCGGCCTCCAGCACCGAGTCCGTCACCAGGCCCCAGACAAAGGGGTCGTGGGCCATTTTGGTGCGGGCGATGGCGTCCCAGTCGAGTACCGCGGTGGTCGTCATGCGGCTTCTCCCCTCACGTCGGGTATGTCGATCCGTGCTCCGAGCGCGGCGAGCTTCGCCGGCAGGTCCTCGTATCCGCGAGCCAGGTGGGTGACGCCGTGGAGCCGGTGAGGGGCGCCCGTTCCCAGCGCCGCGAGGAGCAGGGTGGCCGCGGCCCTCAGGTCGGTGGCCACGAGTGGCCCGGGGGCCGGCCGCAGAGGGCCGGGGGACATGTGCAGTTCGTTGCCCGCCCGGCGGAGCTGTGCGCCCATGCCGCGCAGGCCCTCGACATAGCCGAACCGGTTCTCCCACACACCGTCCGTCAGCCGGGACGGCCCGTCGGCTCCCAGCAGCATCAGGGCGAAGAGCGGGCCCGCGTCGCTGTACAAGTGGTGCGAGGCGGCCAGGACCTGGGCGGAACGGAGGCGTTCGGCCGGGCGTACCCGCAGTCGTGGTCCTTCCCAGTCCAGCGGCACGCCCATCGCGGAGAGGCACTCCAGTTCCGGGGCGAGACCGGCCCTGACCAGCTCGGGCCGGTCCAGCAGAAGGTCCACCTCACGGCGCAGATGGACCGCCCACGCGATGAAGGTGACGACCTCCATCAGATCGGAGGGCAGGGTGACATCGGCGCCGCCCAGCGGGCCGCCGAGGCCCTCCACGGTGATCTGCTCGGCCGAGACCTCGATCCGCGCCCCGGCCTCACCGAGCAGGCGCGCCAGTTCCAGCGCGTCGGGCTTCGGGTAGGGATGGCGCAGCACGGTGGTCCCGCGCGCCGTGACCGCGGCCAGCAGCGCTGTCTTGGTCGCACCGGAGTAGTGGGGGCCGGTGGGTGTGCCGGTGAGGGGCTCGGTCTCCGCGTAGTCCGCGAGGTCGATCAGGGCGCCCCGCAGCCCGCCCACGGGGGCCGTGGCGCGCAGCCCGTGGGCGCTCACCTCGCACACGGCACCGAACTTCTCCAGGACCGAGGCCACGTGGGACAGCGGTCGGGCTCCCCCCGTCCCGCCCCCGATCGAACACCCGCCGTGCAGGCCGGAGTTCACCTCTCCCCGGGCCGCGAGCAGGACCGGCAGCAGATACACCCCGCCATGGATGCCGGCGCTCCAGCGGTCCGGGACGTGGGCGCCGTCCAGCCCGGACGCGTCGACGGTGACCCGGGATCCGTCGTCGACGACCGTGGCACCGAGGTGACGCAGCATCGTGGAAAGCAGCCTGCGGTCCTCGATCCGTGGGGCGTTGTCGATCCGCCATGGACGATCGGAGAGACAGGCGGCGGCCAGGCACGGCACGAGCAGGTGCTTGAAGCCGCCCATTCCGATCGTCGGGCGCGGGACCGCCGGTCCGCCGTGGACGTCCCAGTACGCCGCCGGCCCGCCGGAGGAGTCGTGGTCGCCGGGGCGGACGTCCTGTGTGGCGGCGCCGGCGGATGGAGTGTTCAGCACGCGGCTGCTCCTTGAGGTGTGGTTGGCCGGGCAGCGTCACCCGGCGGTCTGTGCCGGCCCGTCCCCGGTGGGGCCGCCCGGGTGACCGAGGACCAGCACGAGGAACCACGGCTTGCGTGAGAGCTTGTCGAACCGTTTTCCGAACTGCTCCCGGCGGGCCGGGTCCGCCCGGGGCTCGTACATCTCCCGGAGAACGAATCCGGCGCGGAGTACGTCGTCGATCACGCGGCCGAGGGGGCGCCGGAAGAACCGGACGACCGGGGTGGGAGGCCCGAAGCTCGGCCACTCGTCGCGCAGCTCCTCCACCCGGAAGTAGTCGCCGCTGGGGGAGATCTCGAAGTCGTTCAGGGGGTGGTGCGTGGAGAGGACGACGGTGCCTCCCGGCGCCAGCACGCGTCGGAACTCGGTCAGTGTCGGAACCCAGTCCTCGAGGTAGTGCAGGGTGAGGGAGGACACCACGACGTCGACCGCCGCGTCGGGCAGGAAGTCGAGCGGCTGCTGAAGGTCGTGCACTCGCACCTCGGCCCGGTCACCCAGCCGGCCGCGGGCCAGTTCCACCAGGGTGGGACTCGCGTCCACGGCGACGACCCGGGCACCCTCGTCCACCAGCCACTGTGTCAGCCGCCCTCCCGCGCATCCGGCCTCGAGCACGCGCCGTCCGGCCAGCGGAGGACACTTGCTCTGGACGGCGGGACGGTCGAGCAGCGTGTTGTAGATGTTGTCCGCGCTGCCACGGTCGTACTGGACCGCGAATTCCTCGTAGCTCATCGACTGGGCCATGGTGTTCCACTCCTCATCGCGCACAGGGACGGCCGGCCCGTGGCCTTCCGAACCCGTGGCCGTGCCGAGGCGGTCCGCTCAGCACCGGACCCGTGACGAGGCCGTCGCGGCCGGGGGCGTCGCCTCCTCGGAACCTATCGGGCGGTCCGATTCGTCACGGGAGGAGTTCCGTGCGGCGGAACGGAATTCGTCGGGAATCGCCGCGCACGTCGTGTCGAGGATGTCCAGCGCCTCGTCGACCTGCTCGTCGGTGGCCACCAGCGGCGGGACGAGGCGGATCACCTCCGGTTGTCCCAGGCACGGGGAGACGATGAGCCCGTGCCGGCTCAGCTCCAGCAGTACGTCGCCTGCCGCCCCGGGCGGGCCGAACTCCACCCCCCACAGGAGGCCCTGTCCGCGGACCTCGGTGATGACGCCGGGATGGCGGAGCCGGACCCGGTCGAGGCCGTCGGCCAGTCGGGCGGCGAGCCGCCGGCCCTGGGGGGCGAGGTCCTCCACGGCGCGCAGGGTGGCGCTGCCGGCGGCGGCGCTGAGTGGGTGGCCCGAGAACGTCGTGGTGTGCACGAACGGGTCCTTGGTCAGGGGCGCGTACAGCTCCTCGGTCGCCACCAGGGCGGACAGGGGCTGGACACCGCCGCCCAGCGCCTTGCCGAACAGCACCGCGTCGGGGCTGAGCCCCAGAGTGGTGCTGAGCGCCCGCTCCCCGCACCTGCGCAAGCCTGTCTGGATCTCGTCGGCGATCAGGAAGGCGCCGTGCTGCCGGGCCGCGGCGGCGAGGGCATGGAGGAAGGCCGGTGCCAGTGGTCTGACTCCCCCCTCGCCCTGCACCGGTTCGACGATCACGGCGGCGACGTCTCCCTGCTCGAAGGCCCGGGGCACCGCTTCCACCTCGGCGGGCAGGTGCGTCACTCCGCCGAGCAGCGGCTCGAGAGACTGGCGGTAGCGCCGGTTCCAGGTGGCGGCGAGCGCACCCAGCGACTTCCCGTGGTAGGCGCCTTCCACGGCGACGACCCGGCTGCGGCCGGTGGCCAGGCGGGCGAGCTTGAGCGAGGCTTCCACGACGTCGGCGCCGTTGAGGCCCATCCACACCTTGGTCAGCCGGCCGGGATCGGTGTACTCGGCGAGCTCCGCCGCGAACCGGGCGGTGGTGCCGTTGGCCAGGACGCGGGTGGAGACGGCCATGGTCTCCAGTTCGGCGCGGACCGCGCCGAGCACCTGCGGGTGCCGTCGGCCGAGCAGGGTGACCGCGTAACTGCCGAAGTCCAGCGCGGACCGCCCGTCGGACAGGACGACCCGGGCTCCCTCTCCGGTCGCCTCCACCGCGCCCGCCCCGTTCATGCCGTAGACGAGGGCCAGCCCCGGTGACTGATGGGTTCGCACCTGCCGCAGCACGGCACGCGCGGTGCCCCGGGGGTCCGTTCCGCTTCCTTCCACGGCCCCGCTCACGCGCGCCCGCCGCCGGCCGTCGCGGCGACCGGGGTCTCGTCCGGCGCGGGCTCGGGGCCGCTGCCGAAGGTCTGGATGAACCACTGCCGCACCGCCGCCGTCGCGTAGCCGCCGGACGGCAGGAAGAACGAGATCGTGCAGGCGAAGCGGCCCGGATGCAGGGTGTCCGGCTGGACGCCGTGCACGGAGATGTGCGTCTGCAACACCGTGGGACGAGGGGCCGTGCTGCGTACGCACTCTCCGTCCGTCCAGCGGTAGCGCACGTAGTCGAGCTCCGGACAGCGCGCGAGCAGAGCCAGCATCGCGTCACGCGTGGTGGCGAAGGTGTAGGGGATCCGCTCACTGTCGACGTGCGTCACCTGCCCGCCCGCCACCTCGGAGAGGAGGGCGCGAACCTGCGCGTTCCACTCGTACGAGGCGTGCGCGCACCGGTAGAAGACGGGGACCCGCGGGTCGAGCGTCTGCCAGAACTCCGCGGGCGGCCCCTCGTGCAGCAGCGCCCGCGCGCCCTCCACGGAGCCGGACCGGCGCAGCAGCCGGAACGCGGTGTCCTCGTCCCCGGCGAGCAGCGCCTCGCCGATCAGATGGGTCTCCTTGGGGCCGCCCGGCACCCCGAAACGCTGCGTGTCGTAGTAGTTGACGAAGAAGTGGTTGTGCCGTTGCGGACCTTGGGCGAGGGTCGTGGCCGACTGTTCGTCGAGACTGCGGACGACCAGCCGGAACTGATTGCCGTCCAGCTCTCCGGTCCGCAGTCCCGTGGTGCCGGTTCCCTGCGGCGTCACACGCAGCAGACGCTTTCCCTCGCCGGCCCCGTCGTCCGCGTTGACGCGGTCGAGGTCCTCCCGGGACAGCAGGCCGCGTACCGACACGTACTGCTCCGTGATGCCGTCCTCGTCCTTCAGCCCGGCTGCCGCCACGTCCTGCGGATCGACGCCGAGGGCCGCGGCGAGCCTCCCCAGCGCCTCATGGGTGGTCAGGCCGTTCTTCCACAGGCGCAGATAGGTGTGCGTGGAGGCGTCGCGCGGTGCCGTCTCGAGCCCGAGGCTCTCGGTGACGCGGAAGTCCTCTGGCCGGACTTTGAGCAGCGGCAGGTGCATCTAAGGGTCTCTCCGGAGTCTGGGACGGCCTGGCGGGGCCGGAGGACAAGGAGGCTCGGACAACGGGGGTGAGCTGCTCCTCGTGCGACAGCCACGTCGCAATTCGGTGGGTGCACCCTGTGCGCGAGGAGCAGCTTTCCCTGGTGACTGCCGCCCGCTGCCTTCGGCGTTCCCGTACTCGTCCGGCGGGCCCGACCGCCCGGTGCACGGGCCGGAAGGGCGCCTCCGCCGGGTACGACCGACACGACGACCACTGAGGTGCGATCACTTTGGATGAAGGATGAATTCATCGCATGTCAGGTGATGACTCAATGGCGTCGAGCCGTGGCGGCTGTTCCGGGTCAAGTTGTAACCGGCCTCGAGGCCCCGGGGAAAGGGATGTTCCGCGTGCCGAAACATTTCCTGTTCTCCCTTGCTGCCCGATCGGCGCCCTGCCTATCGTGACCGCGCCGTTCGGGATCGGAAGGAGTTCTGCTCCCCAGCTCGCCCATTCATCATTCAAGCCGCGCTCGGGAGGCCCCTGCCCGTCATGGAAAATTTCGCACTGAAGCCCGCTTCTCCGGAACGGCGTGTCCTCGAGAAACGTCTCGCGGAATTCCTGGACGAACGCGGCCTGAAAATCGATGACGTACTCGGCGAGACCGATCAGGGTTTCGGCGAACCGGCGCTCGCAGTGGCCTCCGGATCGGTTCTGGCCGGGTTCGGCAACCGTCGCAGCGACCTCGATCTGCTGGTGATCGTCGAGAACGACAAGCTCACCAGGTTTCCCATCCAGTCGCACGAGCACGGCACCCTGATCGACGTCAACATCCGTCAGGCGAGCGCGGTCCGAGAACACACCGCCCGGCTTCGCGACAGCCCCTGGCCCCGCTTCGAGTCGGTCACCCAGGACGCCTGGAACCATCGCCGCCGCACCCTCAAGACCACGACCCGGCTGGCTCTGGGCCTGCCGCTGGCCGTCACCGAGCCGTGGGATTCCTGGCACGCCGGTCTGCGTGAGCCCTGGCTCGCCCAGGCGGTGGTGCAGTGGTGGACCGTGGAGGCGCACCGGCTGGGCCGCGCCGCCCGACTGCTCCAGGACGACCGGCCGATGGTCGCCGTGGCACGGGCGCGCGAAGCCGTCGTGGCGGCCCTGAACGCCCGTGCCGCGGCTGCCGGACAGCTGTACTTCACCGAGAAGTGGGTCGGCGAGAAACTCAAGGCCGTCGGCGACCACGCCGGCCTGACCGCCCTGCGGTCGGTGCTCGAACCTCCGCTGCCGCCCGGTGACCGGGTGGCGCGATGCCTGGGTCTGGTCGAGGAGTTCACCGCTCCGGTCGCGCCCCTGCACTCCGTACTGCGCTGGGCCACCGGTGTCGGGACGGCGCTGCTGGACGACCGCACGGTCGTGGACCGGTGGCAGTTGCGGGCGCTGGAGGTGCGGCGCACGGACCTGCCGGCCGCCGGGACCGAGGACGTTCTCTGGTCGGGGCCGCCCGACGCCGATCCGCCGGAGGACATCCAGCGGCTGTTCACGCACGACATGTTGTGGCTCGGCGTGGCGACGCCGGACGAGGAGGTGTCCGGATGAGGACAGGGCCGGGCAGCGATGCCCCCGTACAGGAGCCGCTTCCGGATCTGCGCCGGCTCATGGCGTTCCGGGCACACGGGGCGGTCCGCCTGCTGCTGAAGTGCGGTGCCGCTCTGGAGGACGTCGAGGGCGCCGTCTCGGCGGGGCAGTCGGAGGTCGCGGTCCTCATGGCCCACGACCTGGTGCAGTTGTCCCTGTCCGTCCGGGGTCTGCGCACGTCCGGCGAACTGTCCTTCGCCGCCGAGCAGGCGAGTTTCGACCCCTTCGAGGGAGTGCCGGCCGAGGACGTCGAGGAGGGGCTGCGGCTCGCCGCCGCCGGCCTGGAGGCCATCGCGGCGGACCGCGGCGAGGAGTGGCTCGAGCGGCTTCGCAGCCATCTGCGCGTCACGGAACAGCAGTTGGACTATGCCCGGCCGCTCCCCGATGTTCGCTCCGGCAAGGGCCTGATGAAGGGGTACAAACTGGCCCGCACCTGGTCGCCGCAGATGCGGCGGCTGGGGCTGCCGGACGTCATGCCGAGCAACTGGACACAACGCAATGACTGATACCGAGCCTCGCACCGGCCCGGGGCCGGACACGGCGTCCGACGGCGGTGTTCCCGCGCTGGCGCTGCGCGGCGTCACCAAGCGGTACGACGCGGTGACCGCGCTGAGCGATGTGGACCTGGACATCGCACCGGGCGAGATCGTGGGCCTGCTCGGGCACAACGGGGCGGGCAAGACCACGCTCATGTCCATCGTGGCGGGACTGCTCCACCCGGATGCCGGCAGCGTCCGGGTACTGGGCGTGGATCCGGTGAGCGACCCGCACGGCGCTCGTGCCCGGCTCGGGCTGGCCCCTCAGGAACTGGGCGTGTACCCACCCCTGACGGTCCGTCACAATCTGCGGTTCTTCGCCGAGCTCGCCGGCCTGCGCGGCCGGGCGGTCGACCGTCGTATCGAGGAGATCGCCGAGCCCCTCGGCCTGACAAAACTGCTCGGCCGCCAGGTCGCACAGCTGTCGGGCGGCGAGCAGCGGCGGGTGCACACCGGGATGGCTCTGATGCATCAGCCGAAGTTGCTGCTGCTGGACGAGCCCACCGCGGGCGTGGACGTACAGACCCGTGAACGACTGCTGGAGCTGGTGCGTGCCATGGCCGCCGGGGGCACCGCCATCTGTTACTCGACGCACTACCTGCCGGAGGTGGAGGCCCTCGACGGTTCCGTCGCCATCCTCAACGCCGGGCGGATGGTCGCCCGGGGCACCCTCAAGGAGCTGGTGCGGCAGCACGGCGACAGCGCGGTCGAACTCACCTTCTCCGGCAGCGCGCCGGACATCGTCATGCCCTGGCCCGCGGTGGCCGACGGCCAGACGCTCCGGGTGACGGTGGACCAGCCGCACCTCGCCGCCCCCCGGGTGCTCGAGGCGCTGGGCGGTTCGGTGGGGGAACTGGTCAACCTCCGGATCGTCCAGCCGAGCCTGGAGAGCGTGTTCCTGCAGGTCACGGGACGGTACTACGACGCGGCCGTCGAGGAGGAAACACATGAATGAGGGTGCGCTGGGGCGGATCGCCTCGCTGGTCCGGCACGATCTGCGGCTGCAACTGCGCGACCCGGCCCCCCTGATCGTCCGTACCCTGATGCCGCTGCTCCTCATGGGGTTCATGCAGCCGCTGTTCCGTACGGCGCTGCGGGCCGACCGTGTCGAAGGCGCCACGGGCGCGGAGCAGGCGGTTCCCGGCATGGCGGTGATGTTCACGTTCTTCCTCGTGAACCTGGTGGGCTTCGGGGTGTTCCGGGAGCACGGATGGAGGACGTGGGACCGGCTGCGGGCAAGCCTCGCCAGACCCGGTGAGATCGTCGCCGGCCGCGTCGTCGTCCCGCTGGGTATGGCGATGCTGCAGCTGACGGTGGTCTTCGTGCTCGGCGGGCTGCTGTACGACCTGCGGATGAGCGGCTCGTGGCCGGCGCTCGTCGCGGTCGGCGCGGCGCTGGCCCTGTGCGTGGTGCTGTTCGGCATGGCACTCGTGTCGCTGTGCCGGACGATCTCTCAGCTGGCGGTGTTCGCCAATCTCGCCGCGTTGTTGTTCGCGGGCCTGGGCGGAGCGCTGACACCTCTGTCGTCCCTGCCGTCCTGGGCGAGCCCGCTCGCTCCCGTAGTGCCCAGTTACTGGGCGATGCGCGGTTTCAACAGTGTCGTCCTGGACGGCGGCGGGCTGGCGGCGGTGGCCCTGCCGGTGGTGGTCCTGCTCGGCTTCTCCGCCGCCTTCGCCACGCTGACCATGGTCTTCTTCCGTTTCGAGCACCGGAAGGTCTCGTGGTCATGACGGCCCGGGAGGACCTGGCGGACGAAACAGTGGGCACTGCCACGCTGGTGGTCTTCGACTGCTTCGGGACGCTCGTCAGCGAGCGGCGCCCCATGCCGGGGCCCGAGGAGTTCGTGGGGTCGGTCGCGGAGGTGCTGGTACTGGACCGGCGGCTGGCCGGCGAGGTCGTGGACTCGGTGTTCACCACGCTCTACAACGCGGTCGTCGACAAGTCGGCACCTCAGCCGGCGACCCTCGGCCTGCTGGACACCGCCCTGCGCGAACGGGGCGTGGTGCGCTCGCAGGAGGAACTCCACCGAGCCCTGTGGCAGGCACTCGGATGCGCGGACGACGACCGGTACGAGCTGTGCGAGCCGGCTGCCCTGGCCATGCGCAGGGTGGCCGACGCCGGGCACACGGTCCGGCTGCTGTCGAACTGCTATGTGCCCGGAAGCCTCATGCGACGGCTCCTGAGGGGCCTGCGGGTGCCCGAGGTGTTCGACCGTGCCCTGTTCACCGCCGACGGCGGGCCGAAGAAACCGGATGCGCGTGCCTTCGAGCTGATCGGTTCGGGCTCCTTCCGGCGCAGGATCATGGTCGGTGACTCCCCGGACAACGACATCGCCCCGGCTCGGCGACTCGGCTGGAACGTCGTCCAGGTAAATCCCGACCGCCCCGATCTCTCGGAACTCTACGCACTGCTGGATTTGTGACGCCGCCGGAAATCCGCGTTCCGCGCAGAGAAACACCCGGTGATTGTCGGGTCACCCCCGAAATAGCCTCGGTTGTGCGTCGGCACATTGCAGCGCGTGACTCGATCTTCTTGTTTTTTCTGAGCTGTTTCGGAGGAGCTTCGGATGAAAGTACTGGTCATCTGGCCGCCGCACGTGCCCAGCTATTTCAACGCCGGCCACCACACCCCGCTCTACATGATGGCCGGACATCTGCGCCGGCAGCCGTCCGTGGAGCAGGTCGACGTGCGGGACGCCGGTGTACTGAACACGCACTGGAAAGCGATCGGTGATCTGCTGTACCAGGGCCAGTACGACGTCATCGCGATGATGAACGACTTCGACGCCGTCGACGGCTTCGACCGGTTCACGGCCTATGCCCGGGAGCTGTCTCCGAACAGCCGCCTGATCACCTTCGGCCGCCTCAGCAGCATGAACCCCGGCTTCTTCCAGCGGTACGGGCTGGACGCGATCGTGCAGTCCGGCGACTACGAGCCGGGCGTCGCGCGCTACATCGAGTCCGTGGCCGCCGGCACGCCGCACGACCCCCTGCCCGGTGTCACCGTCCGCCGGGGCGAGGAGTGGGCGCCGCCGGCCCGCGAGGGGGACAGCATGCCCAGCGAGGAGTGGGTGCTGCCCGACGTGCGGGAGATCCCGTACGAGCACTACGACCGGTTGTACGCCCGGGACGAGGACAAGTTCTGCGGCATCCCCTTCCGCCGGGAGCTGGTGGTGCCCGCGGCCCGGGGCTGCCCCATCGGCTGCGAGTTCTGCGAGGTCCACGAGATCTTCGGGCTCCGCGAGCGCAGGCTGTCCGTCGACGCCACCGTCGCGTACATCGAGGAGAGCATGCGGGCCCTGCCGTTCGAGTACGTGGCCTTCTACGCGCCCACCTTCACGCTCGACAAGCGCTGGGTACGTGAGCTGTGCGAACGGTTCCTCGCCGGCCCGGTGTCGCCGCAGTGGAAGTGCGCCACCACGATCCACCACCTCGACGCCGATCTGGTGGAGCTGATGGGCAGAGCGGGTTGCGTACGCATCTCGGTGGGCCTGGAGACCCTCGAACCCGACGGCCACGGCGCACTGCCCCGGGCGAAGCGGATCCACGGAGAGGGCTTCGGGGACCTCGCGGCGCAGTGCGCCCGGGCCGGCATCGAGCTCAACGCCTTCGTGATCGTCGGGCTGCCCGGCACCGGAGCGGAAGGAGCCAGACGCACCCGCGAGCTGGTCGAAAAGACCGGAGCGCGCTTCCGGCCGACGATGTACACGCGACTGCACGACATGACGCCCTCCATGACGCCGCTGGAGATCAGCCGGTACAACCGCCACCTGATCGCGGATCCCGATCACGCACCGGACGACGATCTCTACGACTTCATCTTCGGCAGGGAGACCCGGGTCACGTCGGTGTACGAGCGGATACCCCTGGCCTCCGCGCGGGGCAAGGAATGAGCGCCCGGTCGACCCTGCCGGCTCCCTCACCGACGCGGGACGTGCCGTTCCCGACCCGGCACGCCGTGTGGGAGCTGGCGTGGGAGCCCCGGCGGCAGCGCGCCGGCCTGCTGAACCTGAAGAGCTGCGAACTGCGCCACCCGCTGGCGGAGAGCATCGTCTCGGCGGCGGCGCGCCGCCTGACCGCCGCCGATCTGCTGCACTACCCGTACCAGCAGGACCTGCTGGCCGATCTCGGCGACTACCACGACACCGACCCGGCCGGCATCCTGCTCACCGCGGGTTCCGACTCGGCCGTCGGCCTGGTCGTCGACGCCCTGGCATCCGGTGGCGGGGGGCTGATCCTGCACGAGCCGGCGTTCGAGAGCTGGCGGTACTACGCCGCTCTGCGGGGAGTGCCGGTCGTGGGCTGCCCAGGGACGGCGGCGGACACCGCCCGCCTCGAACTGGCCGGCCTGCACGCTCGGATGGCAGCCCATCCACCGGCGGTGGTGGTACTGACCAACCCGGCGAGTCCGTCCGGTCTGGCCCTGTCGGCGGCGGACATCCACGAGACGGCGGAGCTGGCGGGCCGCGCCGGCCATCTGCTGGTCGTCGACGAGTGCTACGGCGCCTTCACCGGCATCACCCATGTCCCGATGGTCGCCTCGTCGCCGCACCTGCTGGTACTTCGCTCGTACTCGAAGACCTTCGGGCTCGCCGGCGCGCGCATCGCGTCGGTCTTCGGCTCGCCCGCGCTCGTGTCGTACCTGTCCCGGTTCCGGCCGGACAGCACCGTCTCGGCCACGGCGCTGGCGCTGTTGCGCGCCGTCCTGGCGGACCGGGACAGGTTCACCGAGGTGTGGAAGGACGTACGGGCGATCCGTTCCGACTTCGTACGACAGGTGCTGGCCGGGCACCCGGGGTGGAGCGCGCTCGACCCCGGCGGCAACTACGTGACCTTCAGGACGGGCGACCGCGACGTCCCCGAGCTGATGGCCCGCCACCTCGACCGGCACGACATCCGCATCCGGTCCCTCGACAACGTCCCCGGACTGGAGGGGTGTCTGCGCGTGTCGCTGGCGGACGCGCCCACGATGGAGAAGGTCGCCGCTCTCATGAACGAATCGGTGGCCGCGCCATGAGCGGGGCCGGGCCGTGCCGGATCGTCGTCCTGGGCAGTCCGGGCAGCGGCAAGTCCACCTTCTGCCACGCCCTCGCCGCCCGCACCGGTCTGCCCCTGATCCACCTCGACGACCTGTATTGGCGGCCCCAGTGGCGCAGACCACCCGTCGAGGAATGGGAGCGCCTGGTGGAGCACCTTGCCTCCGGGCCGTGCTGGATCATCGACGGCAACTTCGCGGACACGGTGCGCCAGCGCGTCGAGCGGGCCGACGCCGTGGTGGTGTTCGACCGGCATCCCTGGTTGTGCGCCGCCGCTCTGGTCCGGCGCTCCCTGCGGCTGCGCTGGGACTTTCTCCTGCGGCGCACGCCCCGGGACTACGTCCCCGGCGGGCTCGAGGCCCATGACCCACCGGTGCGCAGTCTCACCGCTCTCGTCCGCAAGGCCGTCGGATTCCGCGGCCGGGAACTGCGTGCCATGAGGCCCCTGCTGGCGGGATCCTCCGCCGCGATCCTGCACTGCCGCAGCCGACGCGGGCAGGCCGAGCTGCTGCGGCACCTGTCGGCACCGGCCCGTCCCGCGTCGGTCGGCCCCGCCCTGCCGGACGCGGACGTCGTCTGCGCGTGCGCGCGGCGGTCCCACCGCGTCGGACCGCGCGGGCGTCCGGCGGCGCGAGCAGGGCGCCGGCGTCCTCCGGTCCAAGAGAGGAACACATGACGATGGAAGTCCGCGCGGAGCAGGAGCTCCCGCATGCGGCGCTGCTCGACTCCGGCTGGGAGACCCGCTGGGCACCCACACCGGCGGCGGAGGGCTCCTCGGGCGCCGACCGCATCCGGGAGGTGGCGGCGAGCGGTTTCGCCACGCTGGCGATCCCCCAGGAGTTCGGCGGCGCGGGCTGCGGCCTGGTGGAGGTGGCCTCGGCGCAACGGGCCCTGGGCGCCAGTGATCCGTCCGCCGCGATCGCTCTGAACATGCACTCGTTCACCGTGGGGCTGATGGCCGACTACTGGAGTCGGCACCGGGACACCACCTGGATGCTGCTGGAGGGCATCGCGGGGTCGAAGGCCCTGGTCGCGTCGGCTTTCGCGGAGCCCGGCGGCAGCCCCAACTTCATGAGCAGCCGGTCCTCGGCGACCGAGACGGACAAGGGCTACCTGGTGTCCGGCACCAAGTACCCCTGCTCTCTGGCCACCACGGCGACACTGGTGTGCCTGACCGCGCGCGTCGAGGACACCGACGAGACGATTCTCGCCCTGTGCCCCTCCGCCACACCCGGGCTCACGGTGGAGGGCGACTGGCCCTCCCTGGGCATGGCCGACTCCGACACGGCCAAGCTGGTGCTCCGGGACGTGGAACTCGACGACCGCCTCGTCTTCCACCGCGGCCCGGCCGACGTCATCGACGACAACGTGATCTCCGGGATGGTGTGGTTCTCGGTGCTGCTGAGCGCCACCTACCACGGTGTCCTCAGCTCGTTGCTGGACCAGGCGTTCCGTCAGGTGAACCGGTCCGGGCAGTACGGGCCGCGGGTGGCTCTGCTGGGCCGGGCGACCAGGGAACTGCTGACGCTCGGCGGCGCCTGCCGGCAGCTCGGCCGGGACTTCGAGGACGGCCGGCTGTCGGGACGCACGGCACTCGCCGCCGCGATCGCGCTGCGCGCCACGCTCAGCGACGTACGGGACCGCGTCACCTCGGCCCTCACCCCGGTGCTGGGCAGCCGCCTCTACACCAGGGACCACCCCGCCGCCGGTCTCCTCGTCGACAGCCAGGCCACACACCACCATCCGCCGAGCCTGCTCGTCTGCGACCAGGTGGTGGGAGACCACTGCACCGGTCGTGAGATCAGCTTCGATCCGGCCGGCTGAGCGGGCGGCACCCCCGCCCGCGCACAGCCCCCGAAGACCGTCCCTACCGAGGAGAGAGAGTCAGCAATGCCCTTTGTCGAGGTGAAACTGCCGATCGAGGCACCGCTAGAGGAGACGTGGCGGGCCGTGACCCGGCTGGAGGACTACGCGGAGTACATGGAGAGCGTCGAGTCCGTGACCGTGCGCGAGGACTCGGGCGCCAGGCGGGTCAGCGAGTGGTCGGTGCTCCTCAAGGGCTCGGTGCTCGAGTGGGTGGAGGACGACGAGCTCGACGAGGCGACGCACACCATGCGGTTCGCCCAGCTCTCCGGGGACCTGGACAAGTTCGAGGGCTACTGGCGGGTGGAGGCGCAGGACGACGGGACGTCCCTCGTCACCCTCTCCGTGGACTTCGAGATCGGCATCCCGCTGCTGGCGGACATGCTCAATCCGGTCGCCGCGAAGGCGCTGCGGGAGAACTCCGAGCAAATGCTCCAGGCGATCGAGAAGCGGCTCGTGGTCTCGTGAAGCCCTCAGCACGCATCCTGGTCACCGGTGCCACCGGAGCGGTGGGGGGCGCCGTCCTGCGCAGGCTGGCCGAAGCCGGCCACGACGTGTACGGGGTGAGCAGCCGTGGCGGGTCCTCACCTCGCCAGCTCGCCTGGCGGATCGGTGCCGAGGAGCCGCCCGAGGAACTGCGCGGGCCGTGGCACGCGCTGGTCCACTGCGCCGCGGACACGCGCTGGAACCTGCCGACCGAGGAGGCCGAGCGGGCGAACGTGGCCCCCTTGCAGGCTCTGTTGAAGTGGACGGACGAGCAGACGCACGTCATCCACGCGTCCTCGTCCTACGCCACCGGCCTGACGGGCAGTGTGGAGTCCGCGTCACCGGAGGCGTACCGGAACACGTACGAGTGGTCCAAGGCCGCCGCCGAACGGCTGCTCGTCGCGGAACGTCCGCCGGCGGACATCGTCCGCTTCCCCATCGTGATGGGTACGCGACTCGACGGTTCCCTCGACCGGTACAGCGGGTTCTTCTGGGTGGCCACGGGCATGAGCACCGGGGCCATTCCGGCGCTGGTCGGCGAGGAGGAGGGGTACCTGGACATGGTCACCACCGACGACATCGCCGAGCATGTCGCCGCACTGGTAGCCGGTGGCCGGCCTGCCGGGCCGAGGTTGTCGATCATGGGAAGGGGAGGGGCCGCCCTGCGCGTCAGGGAAGCGTTCGACGTCATCCTGGACGCCCTCAACGCGTGGCGTACGGAGAACGGGGTGCCGCTGCTGCAGCAGTTGCCCTTTGTGACGGTGGATCAGTGGAACAGGTTCTACCTGCCTTTCGCCCGGGAGTACCTGGACCGCGCTCAGCTCATGCGGGTCACTGCCTTCCAGGCCTATCAGGGCTACCTGTCCGTCACGGAGCCCTACGAGGTCACGCACCAGGTGGAGGATGTCGCGCCGGCCCTGTACCAGTCGTTCCTGAGCTGGGCGAAGGACCACACGGCGACCGCTCGCCGAGTCCCCAAGCCCTGGCGGCCGTGAGCCGACCGGGGAACGGTCCGCGACGCCGACCGGGCGCGGCGGTTCGCGGACCGTGGGACGCGGTGGATCGTGGCTGCTGAGCCGACAGAGCCGCAGAGCGCGTTCCGCGCGGCCATGGCCCGTGTGTGCACGCCTGTCTCCGTCGTCACCACGGTCGACAGGGGACGACCGCACGGTACGACCGTGAGCGCCTTCACGTCGCTGTCGATGAGGCCGCCGATGGTGCTGGTGTCTCTCGACCGTGGCTCCGACCTGCTCGCACTCCTGCGGCGAACGGGGCGCTTCGGGCTCAACGTCCTGGCGGGCGGCCAGTCCGACCTGGCCCTGCGGTTCGCAGACAAGGGTGTGGACAGGTTCGCCGGCGTCGCCTGGTCCGCCGAGTCGGGCTCCGCACGCCTGGCCGGCGTCGCGGCCTGGGCCGACTGCACCGTGACCGGGCTGATCGACGGAGGGGACCACGTCATCGTCCTTGGCGCCGTGGTCCACGCGGACGCTTCCGATGCCGCGCCGTTGACCTACCACGCGCGCACGTTCGGCACCCACCACCGGGCCGAGGAGGTGGTCCGGTGACGGCATCCACTGTCCGGCCTGGGTGAACGCGCCCCCAGCCCTACCCCCGAGGCACCCCCGAGGACCCCCGAACCATCAGCTCCCCCCGAACCGTGGCGATCCCCCCGGGCGGCGGCTCCTCGCGCCCCATGGCGATCCGCCCCGCCCGCGCCCCCGCCTCCGACAGCGGCAACCGCACCGTCGTCAGCGAAGGCACCGCGTCCACGCTGAACGGCAGATCGTCGAACCCGGCGACGGACACGTCCTCCGGGATCCGCCGCCCCGAGTCCCGCAGCGCCGCGCACGCGCCGATCGCGACGGAGTCGTTCGCGGCGACGACAGCCGTCAGAGAGGGGTCCCGGCGGAGCAGCTCCAGCGTGGCCTCGTAGCCCGACCGCCGGTCGTATCGCCCGTGGACGGTCCACCGGGGATCCTCGGAGATCTCATGCGCCGTCAGCGCCGCCCGGTGCCCCTCCAGTCGGTGCCGGGTCGTCGTCCGCTCCTCGGGCCCCGCGATGTAGCCGAGCCGCCGGTGGCCCAGTCCGATCAGGTGCTCGGTGAGCTCCTGTCCGCCCCCACGGTTGTCGAAGGTCAGGGCGATCGCCGAGCTGTCCGGCGCCGGCGGGCGCCCGCACAGCACCACCCTCGTCCCCGCCTCCGCGAGCCGCCGCAGTTTCGCCGACACGGCCGCGAGGTGCGGCGGGTTCTCCACCGCGCCGCCGGTCAGGACGACCGCCGCCGCGCGCTGCCGCTGCAGCAGGGTGAGATACGTCAGTTCGCGCTCCGGGGAGCCGCCCGTGTTGCACACGACCGCCAGCCGTTCGCCGCCCGCGCGTCCGCCCGGACCCGAGACCTCCGACTGGATCGCGCTCGCCATGATCCCGAAGAAGGGGTCGGCGATGTCGTTGACGAGAATCCCGACGAGGTCGGAGGTTGCCGCCGCGAGGGCGCTCGCGGGCCCGTTGAGGACGTAGTCCAGTTCGTCCACGGCACGCAGTACCCGCTCCCGGGTGGATGCGGCCACGGGATAGTTCCCGTTCAGTACGCGCGACACCGTCGCGGGCGAGACCTGCGCGCGGGCCGCCACGTCCGCCAGGGTCACCGTCATCTCGTCGTCCTCCGGTCGCGCATCATGTTGTTCATCGCGTTGCAGTAAGTTGTCGTATTTTGCGTCTTCGCGTCCATGCCGATGCAGACCCTATGACCTACGGCCCCCGCTGTTCGTCCCCTCGAACAATTCGGCTTCCCTGTGCTCTTGTCCGGAACGCTGCACAGAGGCTAGCTTCTCCCTAGATAGAAAGCGCTTGCTGCAATGCTTGCCAGTAGGGCCGCCGGGTGGCTGCTCTTCCACCGGGCGTCCGCGGCGCGCACACCGCGTACCCCGCCCCTGTGGTGTGGCACCTACGAAGGGAAAGACGTGACACGCAAGACGGTGCGTATCGCCATGAACGGCGTGACCGGGCGCATGGGCTACCGCCAGCACCTGGTCCGCTCGATCCTCGCGCTGCGCGAGCAGGGCGGTCTCGACCTCGGCGACGGCACCGTGCTGTGGCCGGAACCGATCCTGGTGGGCCGCCGCGAGCACGCCCTGAAGGCGCTCGCCGAGCAGCACGGCCTGGACCCGGCGAACGTCTCCACGAACGTGGACGAGGTCCTCGCGGACCCGACCGTCGACATCTACTTCGACGCGCAGGTCACCTCGGCCCGTGAGGAGTCGATCAGGAAAGCGATCGCGGCGGGCAAGCACATCTACACGGAGAAGCCCACCGCCACCGGCCTCGACGGCGCCCTCGAACTGGCCCGCCTCGCCAACGCCGCCGGTGTGCGCCACGGCGTCGTCCAGGACAAGCTGTTCCTGCCGGGCCTGCTGAAGCTCAAGCGCCTCATCGACGGCGGCTTCTTCGGCCGCATCCTCTCCATCCGGGGCGAGTTCGGCTACTGGGTCTTCGAGGGCGACTGGCAGGCCGCCCAGCGCCCGTCCTGGAACTACCGCTCGGAGGACGGCGGCGGCATCGTCGTCGACATGTTCCCGCACTGGGAGTACGTGCTCCATGAGCTCTTCGGCCGCGTGAAGACCGTCCAGGCGCTCACCGCCACCCACATCCCGCAGCGCTGGGACGAGAACGGCAAGCCGTACGACGCCACCGCCGACGACGCCGCCTACGGCATCTTCGAGCTCGAGGGCGGCGCCATCGCCCAGTTCAACTCGTCCTGGACGGTTCGGGTCAACCGTGACGAGCTGGTGGAGTTCCAGGTCGACGGCACCGAGGGCTCGGCGGTCGCCGGCCTGCGCAACTGCCGCGTCCAGCACCGCAGTTCGACGCCGAAGCCGGTCTGGAACCCGGACATCCCGGCGACCTACTCCTTCCGCGACCAGTGGCAGGAGGTCCCGGACAACACCGAGTTCGACAACGGCTTCAAGGCCCAGTGGGAGCTGTTCCTCAAGCACGTCTACGCCGACGCGCCCTACCAGTGGGACCTGCTGGCCGGCGCCCGTGGTGTCCAGCTCGCCGAACTGGGCCTGAGGTCCTCGGCGGAGGGTGTCCGTCTCGACGTACCGGAGATCTCGCTGTGACCATCCAACTCCCGGACACGAGCGGCGCGTTGAGGGCGTACGAGCCCCGCGCGACCCCCCTAGCCCTCACCCCCGGCACCCCCTTCACCTCCCGTACGGTCTACTCGGCGGCCCACGTCGTCGCCGACCCGTACGCGGACGTGTCCCCGGACTCCCCGGCCGCCGTCGACTGGGACGCGACCCTCGCCTTCCGCCGCCACCTGTGGTCCCACGGCCTCGGCGTGGCGGAGGCCATGGACACCGCCCAGCGCGGCATGGGCCTGGACTGGGCGGGCGCGGCGGAACTGATCCGCAGATCGGCCGCCGAGGCCAAGTCCGTCGGCGGCCTTATCGCCTGCGGCGTCGGCACCGACCAACTCACCACCCCAGGCGCCTCGTTGGCGGACATCCGCAAGGCGTACGAGGAGCAGCTCGCCCTCGTCGAGGAGGCGGGCGCCCGGACGATCCTGATGGCGTCCCGGGCGTTGGCCGCAGCGGCGCAAGGACCCGAGGACTACCTCGACATCTACGGCCATCTGCTGCGCCAGTCCGCCGAGCCGGTGATCCTGCACTGGCTCGGCCCGATGTTCGACCCGGCGCTGGAGGGCTACTGGGGGTCGAGCGACCTCGACGCGGCGACCGACACCTTCCTCGCCGTCATCGCCGCGCACCCCGACAAGGTCGACGGCATCAAGGTGTCCCTCCTCGACGCCCAGCGTGAGATCGACATCCGCCGACGTCTCCCGCAGGGCGTGCGCTGCTACACGGGCGACGACTTCAACTACCCCGAGCTGATCGCCGGCGACGAGCAGGGCTTCAGTCACGCCCTCCTCGGCATCTTCGACCCGCTGGGCCCGCTGGCGGCGCGGGCGGTACGCGTCCTCGACACCGGGGACACGGAAGGCTTCCGCGAACTCCTGGACCCCACGGTCGAGTTGTCCCGCCATCTCTTCCAGACGCCCACCCGCTTCTACAAGACGGGCGTGGTGTTCCTGGCCTGGCTGGCCGGTCACCAGTCGCACTTCACCATGGTCGGCGGACTCCAGTCGGCCCGTTCCCTCCCGCACTTCGCCCGCGCCTACCAACTCGCCGACGGGCTGGGCCTGTTCCCGGACCCGAAGCTCGCCGAGGAGCGGATGAGGAACCTGCTGTCCCTGTACGGAGTGGCCCAGTGAGCGGCAGCAGCGCGGAACTCGCGCGTTTCAGCATCAACCAGATGACGGTGAAGCAACTGTCACTGCCCGAACTGGCCGACGCCTGCCTGGAGTCGGGCGTCCCAGGGGTGGGCCTGTGGCGCGCGCCCGTCCAGGAGTACGGCGTCGAGGCGACGGCGAAACTGCTCCGCGACGCGGGCCTCGCCGTCACCACCCTCTGCCGGGGCGGCTTCTTCACCGCGATCGACCCGGCGGAACGCGCGGAAGCCCTCGCCGACAACCGCCGGGCGATCGACGAGGCGGCCACGCTCGGCACCGACACCCTCGTCCTGGTGTCGGGCGGTCTGCCGGCCGGTTCGAAGGACCTGCGCGGCGCCCGGGAGCGCATCGCCGACGCGCTCGCCGAGCTGGGCCCCTACGCCGAGCGGCACGGCGTCCGCCTGGCCATCGAGCCGCTGCACCCCATGTACGCCGCCGACCGCTGCGTGGTCTCGACGCTCACCCAGGCCCTGGACCTCGCGGAACGCTTCCCCGCCCAGCAGGTCGGCGTCGCGGTGGACACGTACCACATCTGGTGGGACGACAACGCGCCCGCGCAGATCGCCCGCGCCGGCGCCGGTGGCCGTATCCACACCTTCCAACTCGCCGACTGGACAACACCGTTGCCGGAGGGTGTCCTCAACGGCCGGGGTCAGATCGGTGACGGCTCGATCGACATGCGGGAGTGGAGGGCGTACGTCGAGGCCGCCGGTTACACCGGTCCCATCGAGGTCGAGCTGTTCAACGACGCGCTGTGGGCCCGGGACGGGCGCGAGGTGCTCGCGGAGACCGCGGCGCGGTTCGTGGAGCACGTGGCTTGACGGCCGTGGAGCACGTGGCGTGACGGCACGGCCGTCCGTATCCGGTGGAGGAGCACCGGGTGCGGACGGCCGCCGTGGCCTGCGAGGGCTGCCTCACGCGCGGATCTCGATCCCGTGGGAGCGGTCGTCGGTGAGGATCTCCATCAGGGCGCGGTGTTCGGTGCGCAGCCGGTCGACCTTGCCGGTGACCTTGTTGCGCACCTCCAGCTCACAGCTGGTGATCTTGGTGTTGAGGCAGTGCTTGATGCCGCCGGGCGGGTTGTAGTAATTGAGCCCGACGAACTGCTCCCGCGTCGCCAGGAACCGCCCCTTGACGGTCACGTTGTCGTCACTCGTGCTGAAGTCCCAGTGGAAGTAACCGAATTGGGCCTTCGCCGTCAACGCCCGCCGCATCGAGATGAGTTGGTGCTCGCGGTCGTCGTGGCGCAGGACGAGGAAGGTCGCCATCGGCGTCCGTACCGGCCCGATCTTCGCGCGGGCGGTGACGATCTCCAGGAAGCTGTCCGGCGCGTCGTCGAACCCGGCGACCTGGCCGAAGGCGTAGTAATCGGTGTGCTGGCTGCCCCAGTTGTGGTTCTGGCTGCCCGTCCAGCCGTCCACGTCGACCGTCTCGCCGTCGACCGTGAGGGAGCCGTCGAAGCGCGCCAGGGGCGTCCCGACCAGGCTCTTGGCCTTGGGGAAGCCACCGGCGTACATCTTCGGCGGCAGCAGGAACAGCGGCGGCTCGCTGCCCTCGTACGTCAGGTCCCAGCCGATGGAGCCGTTCGGGCCCGTCGCCTCGCCCTTGAGGCGCCCCGGTTCCAGGACCCGGTCGCCGACCCGCGCACCGAACGTGCCGCGCCGGAAGTCGCACTCGGCGATCGGATACTCCTCCTTGGCGACCACATGCCGGCCCGTCACCCCGTCGAAGTACACCGCCCACAGCTCACCGATGGCCGATTCCGGCATCCCGGCCGGACTGAAGACGGTGTAGCGGATCCAGAAGGCGCGCGGCTCCGTGGGATGGTTTCCGCGCTGGTAGAAGCTCTCGTAGTGGCCCTGCGGCCGGGCTGGGTCGTACTGGACCGTGTTGAGCGGCAGGGTGTGCGGATCGTCCTGGCGCGTCACCATCAGGGGCTCCAAATACATTGCTGTGGACGGGAATCGGAGAGGTTTCAGGGCTTGCGTGGGCGGCGGTCGTGCAGGGTCATCACCATGCCGTAGCGGGGGCGCAGGGTGATCGTGGCGTGGTCGACGACCCGGTGGGACGGGACATGCCGGAACTCGTAGCGTTGCAGCAGCGCTGCGAGCAGCAGATGCGCCTCCATGAGCGCGAAGTGCTTGCCGATGCACAGGTGCGGCCCCGCGCCGAACGGCAGATAGGCGAACCGGTGCCGTTTCCCCCTCGCGGGATCCTGCTGGGCGCCGAAGCGGCCGGGGTCGAAGCGTTCCGCGTCGGGCCAGTGGGCCGGATGACGGTGGATGTTGTGCAGGTTGACCAGGACGCGTGAGCCCGCCGGTACCCGGTGGCCGCCCAACTCGGTGTCCCTCAGGGTCAGTCGGGGCACGATCGGCGCCGACGGGTACATCCGCAGCGACTCCTCGAAGACCTGCAGCGTGTACGGCATGGCGCGCAGGTCGTCGACGGTGGGCAGCCGTCCGCCGAGAGCGTCGTCGATCTCGCGCTGGACCGCCGCCAGGACGTCACGGTGGCGGGAGAGGAGGTAGAACGTCCAGCTGAGGGTGACCGCGGTCGTCTCGTGACCGGCGGCGAACGTGGTGATCACCTCGTCGCGCAGCTGGCTGTCGTCCATGCCCACGCCGGTGTCCTCGTCGCGGGCGTCGAGCAGCATGTCCAGCAGATCCCCGCGCCGGACGCCAGGGCCTGCCGTCTCCGCCTCGGCCCGGCGTTCGCGGATGATGCGGTGGATCAGGGAGTCGATGCCGTCCATGACCTCACGGAAGCGCCGGTTGCGCGGGGTCGGCCAGTGGGTGGGCGGGCTGAAGGGGTTCTGGAGGCGGTCGAACGCGAAGTTGATCGCGATGTCCACCGCGTCCGGGCCGAGTTCGCCGAGGCCCTCGGTGATGTCGGTGCTGAACATGCACCGGCTGACGATGTCGAGCGTCACCCGCATCAGCTCGGTGTGCAGATCGACGGCGTCACCGGTGCGATAGGTGGCCGCCATGTGGGTCAGCTGGTCCTCGACCGAGCCCGCCATCGTGGAGAACATGGAGGTGAGGGCCTGTTTGCCGTAGATCGGCTGCATCATGCGCCGGTTGGTCAGCCAGCTCTCGTGGTCGTCGCCGGTCAGCAGGCCCTCGCCGAGCACCAGGCGCAGCGGGTTGTCGGGGCCGAGCTTGCCGTAGACGGCGCTGTCGGTCAGCACCTCGCCGGCCAGCTCCGGGCTAGACACACCGTGCACGGAGACGGGCCCGAGCCGGTAGCGGACGAGGTCGCCGCCCTCCCGCCAGCCGGCGCGCATCGCGGCGAGGATGTCCCGCCGGAAGTCGAGCACGCTGCCCAGGACCGGCAGCCCGGCGACCTCGGGGGCGGCCGGGGTGCTCCCATGGAGGCGCGCCCGCCCGCACGCCTGACTGCTCACGTGACTACTCACCCCACCACTCACCCCACTGCTCACCGGGCCGCTCATTTGCTGCCGAGGGCGCAGACCCAGCCGAGGGAACGGCGGGGCTCGGCGACGAACCGGGTGTCCTTGAAACCGGCGACATCGAGCATCGCCACGAGTTCGGCGCCGGACAGGATGCGCAGCCCGTCCCGCTCGGACCGCTCGGTGAAGCGCCGCCCGAAGTACCGCTGGGTGAGCGTCGGTACGGCCGCCGCCTCCCGGCTCATCTCCAGCGTGACGGCCAACTGCCCGCCGGGTTTGAGAACTCGGTACGCCTCGGCGAGTCCACGCAGCGGATCCGGCCAGAAGTAGAACGTCTCGATGGCACTGACCCGGTCGAACACGTCGTCCCCGTAAGGCAGTTGGCCGACGTCCCCCTGCCGGATCGCGACCCGTCCCCGGCCGACGGCGGCGGCGTTGCGCCGCACCGCCTGGCGGACCATCGTGGGCGAGTGGTCAAGCCCCGCGACGAAGCCCAACTCGGCCCGCCGGGCCAGCAGTTCCACGGCCATGCCGCTGCCGCAGCCGAGGTCGAGCACATGATGGGTGCGGCGGACGTCCAGATGCTCCGCCGACCACTGGGTGAGCCCTCGATGCTGCACGGTCATCAGATGCCCCACCAAGGCGCCCGGTGCACCCGTCGGGCGCCGGAAGTTCTCCTGAAGCAGCTGGTAGGGACCTCTGGTCATGATGTCGGCGCTCTTCATGCCGGGCATGGGCCTTCCCCCTCTTTCTCGGTCTCCACCAGGTCTTACGATCTCCCGCCGAGGCGTCCCTCGGGTGGATTTGCGCGGACTTGGGCACGGGTGTCAGTGCTCCCCGTTCACACGGCACTTCTCACCCGGCGGTCCAGCCGGTCGAGGTGGCGGCGCAGCACCACGCGCCCCGCTCCACCGAACGGCAGCCGTGGCGCGGCCGGCCGATGCCAGGGCAGCCCCGGACCGCCGTCCACCTCGCGGGCCCCCACCCCCACCAACTGCCGTGCCACATAAGCCCCGTGGGCGACGGACAGGGCGAGCCCATGGCCGCAGCACCCCCCGATGAACCACATCCCCGGGCTCTGCGCGAGCGGGCCCACCACGGGCAGGTCGTCGAGAGTCGCGCCGATACGGCCGGTCCAGCGGTGCGTGACGGCCGTGTCGGCGAGGAGTGGGTGCAGGGCCCGCATCCGCTCCGCCAGCCACTGCCAGGTCGCCCGCCGGGCCCTGTCGTCCCGCCGCTCCCCGGCACCGCCCGGCGCCCCCGGCGGCGAGGCCCGGCCGCCCCCCAGCACCAGCCGCCCCTCCGGCGTCAGCCGGAAGTACGGTGCCAGCCGCGCCGCGTCGACCCACGAGGCCCCCGACGCCTCCCCGAACACCTCACGCACCGCAGGCTTCAACGGCTCGGTGGCGATGGCGTGCACCTCCAGCGGCGCCACCGTCCCGACGGGCAGGCCGAGCGCGTCGGCCCCGCCGTTGACCGCGAACACCCCGGCGCGCGTACGGAGTTCACCGCGCGGAAAGAGCAGCCGGGTGCCGCCGGACCCGGTGGCGTGGTGGCCGACGACCGGCGAACTCCCGTACAGACGCGCCCCGCCCGCAGCGCAGGCTCCGGCGAGGGCGGCGGTGAGCAGAGCGGGGTCCAGGGTGGCCGCCTGCCGGTGGAGGAGCCCCGCCTGACACGGCACGTCGATACGCTCACGCACCCCGGCCGCCGACAGGGACGGTACGTCCAGGCCGAGGGCGCGGTAGGCCGCCGCCTGTCCTGACAGCCGGGCCAGTCCCTCCGGTGAGCGTGCCACGACGAGCTGCTCGCCGGTGCGCACAGGCACGTCCAGGACGCGGCACAGCTCCAGGGCTCCGGCCACCGCGTCCTCGCTGGCCCGGTGCATCCGACGGGCCGCGTCCGGGCCGTGGCGGCGCAGCGCGCGGTCGACCGGCGGACCCGCCCGGGGGCCGAGCAGACCGGTGCCGTGGCCGCTGGCGCCCGCTGCCGGATGGCCCGCGTCGACGACGGCGACATCGGCGCCGGGTGCGTACCGCAGCAGGTGGTAGGCGGTGGAGAGGCCCGCCAGACCGGCGCCGACGACAGTGAAATCGGCGCTCATCAGGTCCTGTACGGACGGGAGTTGATGATCCTCGGGGCGCCCGCCCCGCCACGGGGGTGCCAGTGCCACGGGTACGTCGAAGGGGTCGTCGGGGGAGTGCCGCTCACCCATGGAACGCCGCGCCTCCCTGTCCGTGGAAGCCTCGGTCGTACCAGAGCAGCGGACGCCCGGTGCCGGTGTGGGCGGCGAGCACCTCGCCGACGACGAGGTGGTGGTCGCCGTACGCCCGTATGTCCGTCACCGCGCACACGGACCAGGCGAGGGCGTCGGTGCGGACGGGCACGTCATGGACGTACGCCGCCTGCTCCTCGCCGAACCGCTCGGCGGCGGTGGCGAGCGGGTCGGCGCAGCGTTCGGCCCACGGGCGGTGCCGTTCGTCGAGGACGTGGAGGGCGAAGGCGCCGTGGTGGCGGAGGGCGGCGAGGGTACGGGAGGCGTTGGCCAGGCAGAGGGACATCAGGGGCGGGGACGCGGAGACGGCCGCCGCCGAGGAGACGGTGGCGCACACCGGCGGTCCGGCGGGACCCCGGGTGGTCACGACGCACACCCCGGACGCCAACTTGGCGTACATGTCGAGGCATTGGGCGACACCGGGCCGGGTGGCCAGGGACGACACCGGGTCAGCCATGCCGGGCGGCGGTGAGGTTCATGGGGGTCATGGGGATCACCCGGCCCATGAGCCCTTCGAGGATGCGCAGGATGTTGTCCCGCAGGGTGCTCTCGGCGACCGGGTCGAGGATCTCCGCCAGGGACGGGATCCCCAGGTCGAATTCGGACCGGAAGGTGACCACCGTGACCACCGCGCCCCCGCTGTCCTCGGACTCCCGCTCCTCGCACACCCAGGAGCCGCGGAAGATCTCGAAGTCGCCCTTGATCTGCTCGAACTCGACGGTCAGCGTCTCCGGCACGAACCGGTCGAGCTCGCTCCACCGCATCAGCCCGTTGCGGAAGATGACACTCCAGTCGGACCGCAGCGACCCGTCGGCTTCCGGCGGATGCACCACGACCTCGTCCACCTTGTCGGTCAGTTCGGGGTAACGACGGAAGTCACAGATCAGCTCGTACGTCTGACGGGCCGTACGTTCCTCGACGACCACCTGGACGACGACGTCGCGCATGAGTCACTCCTCTTGCTTGTTTTCTTCACCGGTGTTGTTTGCCGGTGTGGTGCACCGGGCTGATGAGACGGGCTGATGAGACGGGCTGATGAGACGGGCTGATGAGACGGG
>Ga0136846_1217517_pt1 | contig 67583 bp, 20 predicted proteins | sample HopSoiMetagenom2_FD_96841 | JGI IMG/M metagenome (GOLD analysis project Ga0136846, IMG submission 96841) | Grasslands soil microbial communities from Hopland, California, USA - 2 Assembly 2016 (version 4) | ecosystem: Environmental > Terrestrial > Soil > Grasslands | place: USA: Hopland... | reverse complement strand
GCATCACGCTGCGTCGCGCGCAGTTGCAGATGTCGGATCAACAGCACGCCGCTCAGCATCAGCAAGCCCACAAGGCCGGCCGACACGGCCCAGATGAACACAGGCAGTTCAGCGGAAACATTCGCTGTCCCATCGGGCCCACCACGCGACGGATCAGCCTGGGGTACCTCGCTCAATCGCAGCGCAATCCAGCCCCCCATCGCGACCACCGTCGCACCCAGGCCGCAGAGCGCAGCGTAGAGCCGACGCGGCGCTCGCGCTGCGAGGGCCGACACGCGCCCCGCGTCCTCCGCAGCGGTGACGAGCATCGCCGCGCGCAGCATGTCGACCATGTGAGGCACGCCGTGAAACTCGCTCAGCGGCGTTGGCAGCGGGGTGTCGTCGAGGATCATCGGAACGATGCGCTTTTTCGCTTCGAGCGCACTGCGCCATTCCCGCTCGACCCACTCCGACTTCGCAGCCGCCGCGCTCCAGAACACCATCACGCGCTCGCAGCGCGCCAGCGCTTCGAAGAGGGAGTCTTTCCAGCGCGTACCGAACTCGATGTCGATCACGTCCTGGAACACCGTCGCACCACCGGCGCGCAGCAGCCGCGCCGCAGCGCTGACGATCGGCCGGTCCGTGCTCGAGTATGAAATGAAGACGCCGCCGACGGTGGCCCCAGCTTTGGCGGATTGCGTTGCCTCGGTACTCATCGCGGCCTGAGTCTATGTCGCTGCGACCGCGCGCGCCCCTTGCGCGCATTTCATTTCGTCGACGAAGCGGCGTGCATCCTAGGGATGGCGAGCCCCGGTCGCTCGCAACAGACTCGCCGTTGGCGATCGAGCAATTCGGAACTGCCCAGTCGCTTTGCCGGCACTAAAAAAGACGGGGAGGACGGCATGCCGCTATGTGACGCCGGATCGTCGATCGGGTTGAGCCTGGGCCTATTGGCCATGCTTCCGTGCCAGGCCCAAACGTCGCTGCCGGTCGTGCGCCTGCCGCAAGACACCGCACGCGAGCCGCAGCCGTCGCCACGTGATGTGCCGCTGCTGATCGATCGCGACCGCTTCGCCGAGCAGGTGCCGGCCCGCGCGGACGCGATCACACTGCGCCTGAACGGCATTGAGCTGAGTGGCAACACCGTGATCGCGACCGAGCGCCTCGAGCCCTTGTGGGCCGCCATGGTCGGGCGAGACATCCCGCTGTCGGCGGTGTTCGAGCTCGCCGCGCGCATCAGCTCGGCGTATCGCGAAGCGGGCTATGTACTGTCTCAGGCGCTGGTGCCGCAGCAGCAGATCGATCAATCGGGCGGACGCGTTCGCATCCGCGTGGCAGAGGGCTATGTCTCGCGCATCACGATTGCCGACGGCGTGCCCGGCGCCGCGCGCATCGCCCGCATGCTCGAGCCGGTGCGCGCCGAGCGCCCGCTGACCTTGGCGACGCTTGAGCGCCACTTGCTGCTGCTCGGCGATCTGCCCGGCGTCAGCGCGCAGGCCTCCCTGCGCGCAGCGCAAGAAGAGAACGCAGCGGAACTTGAGCTGGTCGTCACCCGCCAGCCGCAGGCGTTTTCAGTGTCGGTGCACAACCGCACCGCAACGGCCGTCGGCCCGATCCGAATCGAGGCATCGGCCGAACGACGCGGTGCGCTCGGTGACTTCGACCGGCACGTTCTGCGCTGGGTCGGCTCCGGCACCGATCGGCTGAACTTGGTCGCGTACAACGGCGACACGCCGCTGGGCGATCGTGGCGCGACGTTGTCCTGGTCCGCCAGCGCCTCGCGCTCAAAGCCGAAGGAAGGCGACGTGTTCCGGTTCGACACGCGCGCCGACAGCGTCTCGCTCGGCCTGGGCTACCCCGTGCTGCGCACGCGCAGCGCAAACTTCAGCGTGCGAGGCGCGCTCTCTGGCTACAACGGCAGCTCCGACATCGTCGACGGGCTGACGGTCTCGAAGGAGCGCATCCGCCCGCTGCGGATCGGCTTCAACGCCGACCTGGCCGATGAGCTCGGCGGCGTCAATCTCGTCGACGTCGAAGTGGCGCGCGGCCTGTCGGGCTTTGGCGCGTCGCGCAGCGACGACCCCGAGCTGCCGCGCGGCGGTTCGAACCCGCGGTTCACCAAACTGACGCTCTACGCCGCGCGGCTGCAATCGCTCAGCGGTGAGTGGTCGCTGCTGGCCGCGATCACCGCGCAGACCACGCACGATCTGCTCACATCATCGGAGCAGTTCGGCCTAGGCGGCGATGTGTTCCTGCGCGCCTACGACCCTTCCGAATTGCTCGGGGACCGCGGCCAAGCGGGCAAGCTCGAGCTGCGCTACAACGCCTCGTTCAGCGCGATCAACGCTACGGCCTACGCCTTCTACGAGGGCGGCTCGGTGCGTACTTTCAATGTCGACGCGCCCACGAGCCGGCAGTCCGCCGCCTCGTGCGGCCTGGGGATGCGCTTCAGCGCACAGCGCGGCGTGCGGGGCTATATGGAGATCGCGAAGCCCGTCAACCGGCCGACCGTGCGTCACGGCGACGAGCGCGCCCGTGTCTTCGCAGGCATCGGCATCGACCTGTAGCTCGCTGCCATCGTCAAGGAGTCGTGATGACGAACCGCTCGATCCGTAGCCGCCTCCACACGCTGCGAACACCGCACCCGGCGCGTGCGGGGCGCTTGTCGTTGGCCGGACTGATTGCGCTCGCGGTCGCTCCCGTCGTTTTCACGTCCACCGCGTTCGCCGGGCCGGAGGGCGGCGCGGTCACGGCGGGGCAGGCGCGTGTCTCGAAAGCGGGCAACATGACGACGATCCAGCAGCAGAGCAGCCGCGCCGTAATCGACTGGCGCAGTTTCAACGTCGGCGCCAGCGAGGCAGTCACGTTCGCACAGCCCGACGCCCGATCTGCCACGCTGAACCGCATCCTCGGCACCGACGGCTCGACGATCCTCGGCCACATCACGGCCAACGGCAGCGTTTACCTCGTCAACCCGAACGGCGTGCTGTTCGGGAGCGACGCGCAGGTCAACGTGGGCGCGCTGGTCGCGAGCACGGCCAACATCACCAACGCCAACTTCATGGCCGGCAATGACCGCTTCGACCAGCCCGGCAACGCGAGCGCCAAGGTCGAGAACCGCGGCACGATCCGCATCGCCGATCGTGGCATCGCCGCGTTGGTCGGGCGCCAGGTGTCGAACAGCGGCTTCATCCTCGCAACACTCGGCAAGGTCGCGCTCGCCGGTGGCGACGCATTCGTGCTCGACATGACCGGCGACCGGCTCGTCAACCTGATCCTCGACCCGGCCGCGCTCGAGCAGGTGCGCGACGCGCAGGGCGTGCCACTGATCGCGCGCGTCGACAACACCGGCAACATCCAGGCGAACGGCGGGCGCATCGAGTTCAGCGCCGACACCGTCTCGCGTTTGCTCGACAACGTCATCAACGTGCAGGGCGATGTGCGCGCGGTGTCGGTCGACGCGGCCGGTGGTGTGATCTCGCTGCGCGGCGGCGCGACGACCGATGCCACGCTCGGCGGCGTGCTGCAGCCGGGCGGGCGCACCGGCCTGGTCGACGTGAGCGGCCGTGACATCACACTGATGTCCTCGGCTCAGTTCGACCTCGGGCAAGGTGCCGATCTACACCTGGCAGCATCGCGCAACCTTGCGTTGAACGCGCCGCTGAATGGGCTGCGCAGCGGCAGCGTCGCGGGCGCGAGTGTCACTGCCAGTGCGGGCCAGGACCTCACGATCTCGCAGAACATTGCGCTCAACGACGGTGCACTGTCGCTGACCGCCACAAGCGGCCGGTTGACCGCTGCCGGCGGCACGGTGCTGCAGGCGGGCAACCAGGCGATCTCCTTGCGAGGCGGTGCGGGCGTGTCGGTCGATCGCGTGCTGACGAGCGGCGCGGTCGACATCGCGAGCGCCGCAGGCGCGGTGGACGTGACGAGCGCCATCGTCGCGCCGTCTGCCACCGCCACCGATGCGGTACCGGTGGCGCGCCTGAGCGTGAGCGCGGCGCTTGACGTCACGCTCGCCGGTGCCCTCGCCAGCGGCGACATCGAAGTGCGCAGTGGCGCCGACCTGACACTGCGCAGCGCCTCGATCGAGAGCCGTGGCGGCAACGTCGGGTTGCGCACCGATGGCCGCGTCGGCGCGGCCGATGCGGCGCTGGGTGTCGTGGCTGGCTCAGGCAACGCGACGATTGCGGCCGGTGGCGACTTAGATCTGCCCGCCATCATCGCGAGCGGCGACATCGCCCTGACCTCGGGCGGCAAGCTTGCGGTCGCGCAAACGCTCGGCGGCGCGGGGGCTACAGCGAGCCGCAGCGTCGGCGTCGATGGCGGCGGCGACGTGTCGCTCGCGGCCGGCGCACATGCGGGCGCGATCCGCATCGGCAGCCGCAACGGGGGCGTGACCTCGGGCGACCTTGTCGCCAGCGGCGGCGTCAGCGTGGTTGCGGGCGGGGGTCACGCCGGCACTGCAGCGGCACCGTTGAAGGTCAGCGCTGGCGACAGCACCGACGCGGCCGGCGGCGTCAGCATCGAAGGCCGCGACGGCATCGCCATCGCCACCCTGGTCACGCCAGGTGCGGTGCTGCTGCGCAGCGGCAGCGGCGGCGTGGCGGTGGCGTCGGCGATCACCGGCTCGACCGCGAGTGACCTGGCCGCCGCGACGCCCGCGCGCACCATCCGCATCGAAGCGGCCGGCGATGTCGACTTGTCGGGCGCGCGCGCGGGCGCTGGCGGCGTCACCGTCACCGGCCCCTCGGCGGGCACAGGCGCGGGCAACTTCACGCTCAACGATCAGCCGCACACGGTCGGCGGCCTGCTTCTCGCCGGTGGCTCGTTGCTGAGCGACGGCGACGTGTCGGTGACAAGCATCGGCGCACTGCGAACCGACGCGCTCGTGCTGTCCGGCGGCACGGTGAGCCTGACATCCATCGCCGGGCCGCTGACCATCGGCACGGCCGGCGTGCGCACGACGACGCCCGGCCGCGGCATCAGCCTGCTGGCCGCAGGCGATCTGAACCTCAACGGCGACCTGCAGGCGCAGGCCGCGACCATCTCGGTCACGTCGAGCGGCGGCGCGGTTACCGCGCTCGTTGGCACCGCAGGCGCTGACCCTGTGGCAGGCGATGCCACCATCGAGGCCGGCAGCGATGCGCAAGCGTCGAAAGTCGCCATCGCCGCCAATGGCGACGTGACGCTCGGTGGCGTCCGCTCCGGCGGCAGCGTGTTGGTCAGCTCGGCGAACGGCAACGTGATGCTGCTGTCGCCCCTCGGCGGCGCCAACACCGGCTACGCGGGCTATGCCAATGGCTACCAGAGCGCGCTGCGGCCCGACGTGGGCACGCTCACCGTCAGCGCGCCGAAGGGCTCGATCGAACTGAACGGCCTGAACCTCGACGGCCTGGCCGACCCGCATGCCGCTGGCAATGGTCTCTTCGTCAGCGCTGGCCGGATGGTTCTGAGTAACGGTCTCGTCGCCGTCAACAAGGGCGACATCGTCTTGCAAGGCGGCAGCACGCAGGCCAGCGACGGCGTCTATCTCGGCAACAGCGTGTACTCGCGCGGTTGGGATTCGGTGGGCAGCGACGGCGTGCGCCACGGCCCTGGCGACGCCGCTGGCGACGACGATAAGCTCGGCTACAGCATCCGCATCGCGGGCCGCAATCTGGGGCTGTTCGACAACACGACCGCCGTCGCCGATCTGCCGGGCCTCTTCACCGTGACGCCGCGCGACGGCACCAAGGTGCTCACCGATGCGCAGGCCTACCTCGTCGACAACAACGGCGCGCGGCTGGTCGATGCAGAGGGCAATCTCAGCCGCGCGGTGTCGGCCACAAGCGCGGTCAGCGGCGGCTCCGCGGTCACCTGCGGAAGCCAACCCAGCTGCGTCAACGACATCCGAATCGCCACCGGTGCCAACGCCACAAGCAGCACAAGCGACGACAGCGCAGTCCTTGGCCTGGCCACGTCACGAACCGTCGCCAAGATCGAGGTCGCCAACAACGTCGCGAACTTCCAGGACATCGATCCCATCACGCATGCGCTGAGCAGCGCCCTGGTGCCGACGACCGCGTCGGCCGTACCGAAGGTGGTGCTCGACACCGACTTCGTCGGCGGCGTGGTCAACAGCGTCGTCACCGGCGACACCGCATTGGCTGGTCGGCTATCGCTCCGTGGCTTCACACCCGTGCTCGGTGGCCTAAGCGCGGCGCCCGCCAGCGTCACACCGGCTGTCGACGGCAAACTTCGACGGGCCTCGACGCGCGGCGTCGCGCTCAAGCTGCTCGGCTTCGAGACCGCGCAGGATGCATCGACCGAAGTGTGGAACGACCTGGTCGCGTTCGCCATCGGTCCGAAGGGCGTGATTCCCTCGCCCACGCAAAAAATAGACTTCTTCACGCCCCTGTCGTATGGCGTCGACCAGGACGGCAACGACAACGGCAAAGGCCGAACCTTCCAGCAGGTTCCCGATGCCAATGGCGAGGGTCTGATGGCGCCGCCGGTCAATGGCGCGTTCAAGCTGATCGTCAAGGACATCAACGGCTGCGGCGTGTTGCCCTGCACCGAGATTTACGAACTGCAGCGGCTTACCGGCGCGTTGAGCAGCTTCGCGCAGGTGAAGAGCGCCACACTCGTCTACGGTCCCAAGCAGGTCGACACCCTCACGGTGCCGACGACCCTGACCAACCTGTTGGGCGTTGCGCTCGACACCGTGCTGCAGATCCGGTTCGCCGGAGCACCGACGTTCGCGACGCGTGGTAGCGCCGGCGGGGTCCAGGTGCGCGGCACGGTGATGAGCGCCGGTGAAGCCCGGTTCGGCGGTTCGTTGACCGCGGTCAACGAACCCGCGGCACAGAGCCCCCTGGTCAGCGTTACGCTGCCGCCGTGGTCCCAGGGGGCGGATGGCACCTTGACCCCGCAGGTGTTCAACTTGTACAGCGCACCGACCGGCTATGTGCTCGGCCGCAGCGTCGTCGACTCGTCGACCTCGAACGCCACCTACCCGCCGAGCGAACGCGGCACGCGCGTCGAAGTCTTCGACGGCATCCTCGACACCCAGCTCGGCCGGGTCATCAGCGACAGCAACGGCGGCGTCAATTTCATCCCCGGTTTCGGCGGCATCCAGCCTGGCAAGAACAACAGCACCACCGGGTTCACCAGCGTCGGCGCGTCGGTCGGCAGCAGCGCTGGTCGGTCCGGTGCGACGGCGACGAGCGTGGCATCGGCACGGCCGGTCAGCGGCACGATCGGGACGGGTGCAGGTGCGGCTGTCGGCGCAGCGCCGACGGCGGCGAGCGACCCGGGCTTCGTGCCGCATGTCGACGTGGCCGATCGCAGTGCGCAAGATGCGTTGACCGCAGCCGACCCGAAGGCCAGGACGAACACCGGCGACGAGCCAGCGCAAGCCGACCTGATCGAAATCGGCCTTGGCCCCGCGGCGATGGCCGACCTCGGCCGCAACGGCAGCTTGGGCGGCGCGACCAACAACGTCTTCAAGCGCAGCTACCAGGTCGCGGCCAGCAGCGACGCCGTGGTCTGCGCGCCGGGCGCGATCGCGCAGCGCAACGCCGTGCCGCGACCTGCGGCAGACGGCACAGCCACCTCGACCACGCCGTCCCCGGCCATCGCGCTGGCCCGCGACTGCAAGCCGTCGCGCCGTTGATCGACGACGGCGCGTGTCGCGGATCGCCTTGAACTCGGCGGCACGACCTTGGCTCGCCGCCGCCACGCTTTGCGGCCTCGCACTGATGCACGCCGGTGCGCGTGCTGCGACCGCGCCGCGTGCGCCGGCATCCCCGTCTACAGCCGCAACGGCATCCAGAGCCGCCGCCGCGGCCGATACCGCGCCCTCCACCCTGCCGCAGGTGCGTGTCGTGCAATCGATGCACACCGCGCCGATCGATCAGATCCGAGCCGACGCGCGCTTCGAGCGGCTCGTCACCGCGTCGAGCGACAAGACACTGCGCATCTGGCGACTCGCCGATCTACAGCCGCTGCGCACAGTCGCGCTGCCGGCCGAAATTGGGCGCGAGGGCACGCCGTATTCGGTCGCGATGTCGGCCGACGGACAGCGCATCTACGCGGCCGGCTACACCGGCTGGGATTGGCACCGCGGCGCGCACATCTATGCGGTCGACGCAACCACGGGCCGCATCACAGGCACGTTCGGCGCCTTCAAGGGCGAAGTGGTGACCGCGCTCGACCTATCGCCCGATGGCCGCCGTCTGGCCGTCGGCCTCGGGATCGGCGGCGTCGCCGTGCTCGACATCGCCAGCCGCAGACCACTGAGCGCTCGCGGCGACACACAATACGCCGGCCCGGTAATGTTCGCGCACCACGCAGCGGACGGTCGCCTTGCTACGTCGTCGGCCGATGGCTGTCTGCGCGTGTACGCGGCCGACGGCCACTTGCTCCGTCGCGTGCAGTTCCCCCCGCGCCCGCCCGATCAGCGCCAGTGCACCGGCGGCGAATTGGGTGGCGTGCGTTTCTCGCCCGACGGCCGCTGGCTCGCGCTCGGCCACCGCGGCAGCGCAGAGGTCGGTGTGTTCGACGGCCGTTCGCTGCAGCTCGTGCGCACGGTGCGCGTCACCGACGCGGCGCAGAAGTCGCTGTGCTGCATCGCGTGGTCGCCCGACAGCGGGACGCTCTTCGTCAACGGCACGGTCGAGAGTGATCAGCCGACGCCGCTCTACCGCATCCGCGACCCGGCGCGCGGCGTGCCCGAGCGCCTGGATGTAGGCCAACAGCAGTTCAGCAACATGCTGCCGATGCCCGACGGCTCGCTGGTCTTCGCCACCACCGTGCCCTCTCTCACGCGGCTCGGCGCGGATGGGCACGTCGCGCTGCGTCAAGATGGCCGGCCACTCTCGGTGACGCCCGACAACGTCGACTTCCATCGCACACGCAACAGGCCGAGCGCCTTCGTGGTCGCCGCGGACGGGCACGCGATAGAGTTCGAGGCCACGGCCGGGCAGTGGCTGCGCGCTGACCCGATGCACGCCGATGCTGGCCAGGCGTTGACTGCTCCTCGCGCAACCGATCCATCGTTAAGCGGCGCGCGGCACAGCGGTGCCGTGCTCGTGCAGACCGACACCGGCCCGTTCAACCACCGCCAGCCGACGCTGCTCAACAAGATCGCGGTGAAACTCGACTTCGAGGAGGGCGTGCGCAGCTGGGCGGTTCATCCGCGCGTGCCGATCGCTGCGCTCGGCACGCAGTGGCGATTGCACCTGCTCGACGCGCGTGCGCGGCCGATGCCGGGCTGGGAGACACCACCGTTCCTTTCCGCGCCGGCTTGGCACACGGTCATCACTGAGGACGGCCGCTGGGTCGTCGTTGCGGTCGGCGACGGCACGGTGCACTGGTTTGACGTAGCAAGCGGGCGGGAGCGGCTCGGGTTATTCGTGCATGCGAATGGCACCGACTGGGTGGCATGGCGGCCCGACGGCTACTACGCCTCATCGCCGCAGGGCGATCGCTATGTCGGATGGCTCGTCAATCGCAAGGAAGGCGAGTCGCCTGACTTCTTTCGCGCGGTGCAGTTCGAGCGCGAGCTGTACCGACCTGATCTCGTTCGGCTGACGCTCGGCCCGAGCGCCACTGTCGATCGCTTCGACCGCTCGGCACAGCAGCTCGCACAGATGCTCGCAGCGTTGACGCCGCCGCGGGTGCGGATTGAGTCCATCGTCGCGGCGACCGAGCCGGGCACGATGGCGATCCGATTCACGGCCGAATCAACCGGCCGGCCAATTGACGAGGTCGGCGTATATGTTGATGGCCTGCCGGTGCTCCGCGCGGCAGAGCGCGCCGTCTCCGGTGCGCAAAAGAACCGCGTCACGCGCACCGTGCTTGCACGCATTGCAAGTGCGTCGGCGCAGGTGCGCGTCGAAGCCGAGTCGGCACGTGCGCTGGGCCTGGACGAGTCAATGTCGGTCGATAGCGCAGGCCCGGTCGTCGCACGCGCGGTCGGCACCCTATGGGTCGTCGCGATCGGTGCGGAGCGCTTCGACAGGGCTACCGGCCTGCGCCCGCTGCCGTTCGCGACCAACGACGCCGCCGAGCTGGCGAAGGCATTCGCGGCACAGAAGGGCAAGGTGTTCGCTGACACCCGCATCACACTGTTGACCGACAAGGCGACGTCCCTCGCGCTCAAGCCGACGCGCACCAACATCCTCGGGCAGCTGCGTCTGCTCGAGCAGATGCAGCCGGACGACACGGTCGTCGTCTTCCTCGCGTCGCATGGCATCACCGACGTTGCTGAGTACTACGTGATGACGCAGGACGCCACTGCGGCCGATGTGGGCAAACTGGTCGCCGCGCAGGCCTCGAAGACGCGGCTCGCCGAGGGCACGGTGCCTTCGCTGCTTTCGGGCACGGAACTGCTCGCAGCACTGCGACGTCTGCCCGGGCGGCGCGTGTTGATGCTGGACACCTGCCGCGCGGGCGCACTCGGCAGAAGCGACCCGTATTCCCTGATAAAGCGCAGTGCGTCCGCCCAGCTCGCGCTGGTGTCGGCCTCGCGCGGTGACCAGTCTTCATACGATGCGCCGAGCCAGCCGCATGGGATCTTCACGTTCGCGATGATTCGCGCGCTCACAGACCCGGCGCTGGCGCCGCGTGGCCCGGTCACGCTGCGGGCAGCGTTCGACGCGACACTGCCTCAGGTCGACGCGATGCTGCGTCAGCTGCAAGACGGGGTGCGCGACCCGGTCCGTCGTGCGGCACTCCAACAGATGCCAGTAATGTCGGCGCCACGCGCGGTCGAAGTGTCGGTGTTCGGCCTGCGATGAGAGGCAGGGAGCCGACTGGCCGAAGAACCTATGAGCAGACGCTCGGAACTGCGCTACCTGGCACGCTCCCCGGTCTCCGTACTTGCTCGGGTCAAACGACCAGCGGCCATGCACATCGCAGACGCTGCCGCCGCGGGCGGCTTGTGTCGCCCGTGCGCTCATTTGGTAAGCTTTCTCCCCAGACGATCTTCGGCTCAAAACCCAGCCAACAGGGTCGCAGGGAGCGGGGAATGAGTTCACTCAAGGAAATCCGCGTCTTTCTTGCGTCGTCGCAAGAACTCAAAGCCGATCGCGAGTCCTTCGAGATCATGATCGGACGCCGCAACAAGGACTGGGCGCGCCAGGGTGTGCACCTGCGTCTGGAGATCTGGGAAGACTTCGTCGACGCAATGTCCCAGACCCGGCTACAGGACGAATACAACAGGGCCATCCAGGACTGCGACGTGTTCGTGATGCTCTTCCACACCAAGGTGGGCAAATACACCGAGGAAGAGTTCACCGCCGCGTTCAAGCAGTTCCAAGCCACGGGCAAGCCCTTCATCTACACCTACTTCAAGAATGCGCCGGTCGACCTGAAAGCCGTCAGGGCCACCGACCTGGTCAGCCTCGAAGCCTTCCAGGCCCGGCTGAAGGCGCTCGGCCACTTTCAAACCGAGTACGAGGACGACGAAGGCCTGCAACTGCACTTCTGGCAGCAACTCGACAAACTGGTGGCGAACCGCTTCATCCGATTTCCCGCCGAAAGCGACCTGGGCACGGATACGCGCTACGAGGCTACGGTCACCGGCAGCGGCGCCGCTGCTCAGGGTGAGGGTGCCACAGCACTGGGGGCCGGCGCGGTGCAATTGGGCGGTAGCAATGCGGGCACGATCAACACTGGAACGATGGCCACTTTCACCGTCACTCGCGGGCGCCGCTGATGAGCGAGCCGACGTCCACATCCAGCGCCACGGTGGACGGTAGCGGCGCGGCCGCGCAGGTCGGTGGCACGGCGCTGGGCCAAGGCGCCGTGAAGCTGGAGGGCGACAATGCCGGCATCATCAACACCGGCAGGGGAATCTTCAACCTCATTCTGGACGCCGGCAGCCTGGATGACCATGCTCTGGCCCGGCTCGTCGCCCAGCAGAGCGCCGCGTTGCGGCAAGACCAGGCCCCTGACCCACTGAAACTGCCGCTGCTTTGCGACCGCGACGAACAGCACGTCGTCGTGAAGACCGCGGTGACCTCGCTATTGAGTAGCGAGCAGCGTCGGCCACTGGTGCTGGCGCTCTTCGGTCGCAGCAACGAGGAGCACCATGCCTTCGTCGAACGGCTGGAGAGCTTCTCGATACCGCAACTGCTCAAGGGCACTACTTTGGTTTCAACCGATCGCTTCATTGCGATCTATGAACAGGTGCCTTTCGACAGCGACCAGGAGAGTTTCAACGACCGGCTTCGCAGTCAGATCGTGGACAGATTGCCGTTCACACCCAGCGTGCCCATTGCGGACGACGAGACCCTGCTGCGCGAGTTGAGGGCCGCCAAGCGCCCAACGCTGGTGGTGACGCTGAGCTGGCACATCACCGAACTGGGCAACCAAGCCGCGCAGGCCTTGCAGCGCCTGTTCAACTACTGGGCGCAGTTCCCGTCGGCGGGCTCAAAGATGCTCATCGCCTGCATCGTTAGCGTCAAGTACGACTGCAGCCCGGCCGCCGCCCGCAGCGGCTGGAGGAAGTGGTTCGGCGGTGGCGCAGTTCCGGAGGCTGACGGCAAGGCCGCCGCGCTGAAGGCCGTCGTCGATCAGTCGGCGGCCGATTTCGCGCGCGACTCGCGCGTCATCTGGCGCTCCCCGCCCGAGTTGCCCCTCGTGAAGATCGGTGACCTGCTGCGCTGGCGAGATGCCGCGCTCGGCATGGGCGCCGGCCATATCGCGATCCAGGAACTCACCCAGGACCTCACCCACGAGCCCCGTCCCATGGAATGGGTGCTCCACGGGCCAAACGGGCTCCTGACCACAACCAAGCCCCGCCTTCCGTAGGAGCCCCAAGATGCCCTTTCCCTACATCGACGGCAAGCGCGGCGCCGAACCGCCCAAGGAGCCCGTCGCGCTGCCTACCGCCCAGCGGGCCGCGCAGGCGGCCCCAGCCGGCTACCTGGCCGACGAGCGGCTGGTGGATGCCATCAACGTGGCTCTGCTGCTGAGCCAGCCACTGCTGCTGACCGGCGAGCCCGGCACCGGCAAGACGCAACTCGCGCACTGGCTGGCTTGGAAGCTCGGCTACGGCAAGCCGCTGGTGTTCAACACCAAGTCCGGCAGCACCGCGCGCGACTTGTTCTACACCTTCGACACGATGCGACGCTTTCACGTCGCGCAGACCAACGACAAGCTGGGCAGCACCGACAACGTCGACTACCTCAGCTACAACGCGCTGGGTTTGGCCATCCTCAACTCGCGCATGCGCAAGGACGTAGAAGCGGTGCTGCCCCGGGGCTTCGAGCACAACGGCCCCCGACGCGCTGTCGTGCTCATCGACGAGATCGACAAGGCCCCGCGCGACTTCCCCAACGACCTGCTGCACGAAATCGACGCCATGGCCTTCCGCGTGGCCGAGGTGCGCAACATCGAGGTCACGGCCGGCGACGACAAGCGCCCCGTGCTCGTGCTCACCAGCAACTCCGAGCGCAACCTGCCCGACGCTTTCCTGCGCCGCTGCGTGTTCTACAACATCCCCTTTCCCACCACCACGCGGCTCGTGGACATCGTGCACGCTCGCCTGCCCACCTTCAAGGACGGCGCCCGCGCGCTGCTGGACGATGCGCTCAAGTTCTTCATCGAGCAGCGCGACGCCGGCATGCGCAAACCCCCCTCCACCGCCGAGCTGCTCAACTGGTTGCAAGCCATGGTGAGCCACGGCGCCAATCCCGCCGCGCCGCTCAAGGACTCGGCGGACGCCGTGCGCCGCAGCCTCTCTACGCTGGCCAAGACGCAGGACGACGCCGCCGAGCTGGCGGCCCGGCTCGACGCCCACATCACCGCCCGACAACCCGGCTGAAGCCGCCTCGCCATGCTCGCGCTGGAGGATCTGGTTGACCTCGGCGATGCGCTGCGCCGCGCGGGTGCCCGCGTGTCTACCCAGCAACTGCTGGCCACCCAGAGCCTGTTGCTGCGCCTGGCTGCCGAGGGCGCCCTGCCCGCCACACGCTCCGCGTTGGCGAGCTGGATCGCTCCCGTGCTGTGCATCAGCGCGGCCGAGCAAGATGCCTTCGACGCCCGGTACCGCAACTGGCTGCACCAGCGCTTTGGCGATGCCGCACCGTCACCCACGACGCCACCGCCTTCCCCGCCGCCGCTGAAGCTCCATCCCTGGCCCCATGTGCCCGTGCTTCTGGTGGCCGCCCTGATCGGGGCCATCGCTACATGGCTGGTGGTCTCCAACCTGCTCGACACACCGCAGCGCCAGACCCCAACCACGACCAATACGCCTGCCGCCGACGCACCTGCACCGCCCAGCGCCGCCTCCTCCACGGCCGTCGGCTTGCAATTCGTCAACCGCTTCGACTTCGCCGCCGACGCCCCGCCCCCCACGCTGCGCGAGCGCATCAACGGCCGTAACCTGGGCCTCTTCTTCGTGCCGCTGGCGCTCTACGCGACTTGGCTGCTGCGCTGGTTGCTGCGCCGCCCCGTACTGCGCCGCATGTCCAGCCGCACGCCGTCACAACTCAGCGAAGTGCACGTGCCCGGCGCAGTGCGCGCGCTGCTGCCGAGCCTGCCGCTGCGCCGCCTTGCGCAAGAGCTGCGACGGCGGCGCAACGTCGCCTCCAGCGAGCTGCAGATGGAGCCCTCCGTGCGTGCCACCCTCGCGCGCGGCGGCGTCTTCACCCCCGTGCGCGGCTCGCGTGTGGAGCCCGACTACCTCGTCCTCATCGACCGCTCCGGCCTGTCCGACCACCAGGCCCGCCTCGCCACCGAAATCGCCGAGGAGCTCGGTCGCAGCGATGTGCTCATCGATCGCTACGAGTTCAACCGCGATGCCCGCGTCGTGCTCTCACGCGGCGCCGGTGCAACGCAGAGCGTGGAACTCGCCGAGCTGCATGAGCGCCACCCGGAGCACCGCGTGCTCATCTTTGGCGACGGCAGCGGCTGCTTCGACTCCGCCACCGGCGCGCCCACCGCCTGGACCCTGACGCTGGCGTCGTGGCCGCTGCCCGTGTTGCTAACCCCCCTGCCTCCCGAGCGCTGGGGCCGGTGCGAATGGCGGCTGCAGCGCCTGGGTATCCAGGTGCTGCCGCTGGACGCCCAAGGCCTGCGCAGTCTCATGGGCGTCATGGCGATGATGCAGTTCAGCCCATTCGGTGCCGAGCCCCCCGCCGGCACCGCCCCGCGTGCCTACGAACGCTCCCCTCGCCGCTGGCTGGAGCGCCACACACCCGACAGCGACAACATCGACCGCGTTGTCAAAGACCTGCACGCCGAGCTGGGCCCCTTGGGCGTGGCCTGGCTGGCCGCCTGCGCCGCCTACCCGCAAGTGCATTGGGGCATCACATTGCGCCTGGGCAAGGCGCTTGTGCCCAATGCCCGGCAGTTCGAACAGCTGCTGCCCCGTATAGCCCGCCTCGTGTGGTTCCGTGAGGCCTACCTGCCCGACTGGCTGCGCGAGCGCCTGCTGGAAGAACTCAGCCCCGCCGAAGAAGCCCTGGCTCGCACGACGCTGCGCGCCATGCTCGAGATCATCGCCCGTGGCGGCACCGACGTGCCCCTGGTCATCGCTCAGGGCGAACCCACCACCGCCAAAACCTGGCTGCACCGCCTGCGCCGCTGGTGGCAGGCTCGCGGCGACGCCAAGCGCGCGCAGGAACTGCTGCGCGCAGCAGAGCGCGACAGCCCGCTGCGCGACCACGTTTTCCTGCGGTTCCTGAGCGGCGAGAACCGCCGCAGGATCGACCTGCGGGCGCCGCGCACGCTGCTGGCGGCCCTGAGCCGCGTGCCCGCGGTCGGACCGCTGCTTCTGGCCAGTCTCGCCGCAATCACCAGCGCCGGGCTGGCGATGGGCTGGCCGCCAGTGCATCTCGGCGAGGCAAGCGTGTTCCTGACGGACATGCGCTTCACGCGCGATTCGCGAGACTTGATCTTCGGCACGCAGGTAGCGCTGCAGGCAAGCGGCCGCAGCCCGCAAGCGCCGGTACGCTCCATCGGCTTGGATGTCTCGACCTCAGAGGAGGGCTGGCGCCCGGGTCATGAGGATGGCATGCGCGGCAACTGGCGAGTGGTGTCGCCGGGCGGCGACGTGATCGTTTTCGAATGCAACGGAGGTCTGTGCGCGGCGTCCCCGACCATGCAGGTTCTGGGCGCGCAGGAAGAGCTGCAGAGCCAGCCGCCGCGGCCGCTGCAGGGCGACGGTCGACCGCAGAGCCCGGCGCGAGCCTCGTTCAGCCGCGATGGCTCTCGCTTCGCGATGCTCGATGAGCGGATGGCGAGGGTTTGGAGCACTGTGGATGGCCGCCTGCTAAAGGCTGCGTACACGGTCGGCACACCGTTCGCGATAGATCTCGATGCCGACGGCCGGCAGCTCGCCACCATCACGGCGCCCGACAGTATCCCGTTTGTGTGGGCCGTGGGAGACGATAGCTCGCCGGGGCTGCAGATCCCGAGCGGACCCCCTGCCCGCATCGTCCGTTTCACGCCCGATGGCAAGCGGCTCGCCGTCGTCCGCGGCGGGTCGCTGGAGTTGTATGACAGCGTCACGGGCCAGCTGAATTTCGCCAACCAGGTCAGTGAACGCGCAACGTTTCTCCTGTTTTCCCCTGACAGCGGCCTCTACGTGGCCTGGGGCGGCGGCGCTCGGCCCGTGGTGGGGCTCACGAGTAATGTGCCGAGAAATTGGGGCTTGTTGAACTCTGGCGAGCAAGCCGATATCGCCTTTAGTCCCGATGGCCGCCGCATCGCGACCATTGACGCAACAGGCACGGTCAAAATCTGGGACGCAAGCACCGGCGAGGAGTTCGGCAGCCAGCCTCATGCCAAGGTGCCGTGCTGCGAGCGGCCCCACTTGAGCTTCTCCCCGGATGGCCTCTGGCTCGCCAGCGCCGTCGGCACCGAACTCACGATTTGGCGCACCAACCGACCGTCCGTGCCACCGCCTGCCGCAACAGCCGTTCCAGCCGGCCCACCCGCCCCCATCTCCGCTCCTGGCAACATCGCCTGGCTGGTCCTTGCCACCCTGCTCACAGCCCTTATGGTGCCCGCGCTGGCCTTATTCAGCCGGGGCCTGACCAACCGCAACGCGGCCGGCGCTGCAGTGCCGCAGCTGGCCGTGACAGCCGTCATCACAGGCCTGCTGTGGCTGGCCTTCGGCTACAGCGTGGCATACACCGCCGGCAACGGCTTCATCGGCGGGCTCGACCGCGCCTTCTTCAGCGGCCTCCTGGGCACCGTTAGCGGGCACATGCCCACCATGGCCACGTTCAGCAAAGGCGTGGTCATCCCTGAGCTGTTGTTCGCTCTGTTCGAGGGCGCCGTGGCCGCGTTCGCGGCCTGCCTAGTCGTCGCCGGCCTGGTGGGACTCGTGCGCTGGCGGTCCCTGCTGGCCTTCGCAATGGTGTGGCTGGTGCTGGCCTATCTGCCCATCCTGCACATGGTCTGGTATTGGGAGGGCCCCGATGCCTACACGAGCAATGCCGTGGTGGACCCACTCAATGCCAAGGCCGGCATCGCCTGGCGCTGGGGCGTGCTGGACTTTGCCGGCGGCTCAGTGGTGGTGATCAACGCTGCCGTCGCGGGCCTGGTGGGGCTGCTCTACCGCCGCGGCGCGAAGCTCGAGGAATCTGTCGCGCACGCGTCGCCCGCGCTCATGGTGCTGGCCGTGGCGCTGCTGTGGATAGGCGCCGTGGGGTGGGTGGCCGGCTCGGGACTGGAGGCAAACGGCATCGCCGCACTGGCAACTGCCTGCGTGCTGTGGACGCCCGCCACCGCGCTAATTGCCCGACCCGTCGTGGAGACGTTCGCGCGCGGTCATACCAGCACTGCAGGGGTGGCCTGGGGCGGCCTCGCCGGACTTGCGGCCAGCGCCTCGGCGGCCGGCAACGTGGGTGTCGTTGGGGCGGTGGTCATCGGCCTGTTGGCCGGCACGCTGCCCATTCCAATCACGGTGCTGGTCAAGGGCCGGTTCGGCGCCGACAAGGCGCTGGACTACTTCGTCGCGCTCGGCGGCGGCGCCCTCGTCGGCCTGCTCGCGACGGGCTTCTTCAACAACCAAGCCGCCGGCGGTCCGGGCGTGATTAGCGACTGGGTCGCCATGGCCACCGGGTCCGTTGACTTCGGCAGGCAGTTCTTGGTCCAGGGCAAGGGCGCACTATTGACGGTAGCCTGGTCCGCCGCCGTGTCGCTGCTGGCTTGCGCGGGCATCTCGCGCATCTGGGGCTGGCGGGCACAGCCGGTATTAGGTCCGCAAGGTGAGATGGGGCAGACCACCGATGACTTCGAATACTCGCAGCGCCCGGTCCTCGTAGGCATCGCCGTACTGTGCTTGACCCTATGCATCGGTATGGGCGCGATGGCGTCGCGCAGCTACCTAGCGCAAAGTCCTTACCTTTCCGGCACACCCGGTACACCCGGCGCCGCCTTGGCCGACGGCTCTGCTGCCGCATCGGCTGCTTCAGCGGCCTCCGCCACAACGCTGCCAAGCGGCGCTGCTGCCAAGGCGCCCGATGCGCCGACTGCCGCCGAATCCGCGGCTACTGCCCCCGCGGCTGCCGCAGCTCCGGCGCCTGCGCCCTTGCCGCACGACATCGGTTGGATGTTGTTCGCCACCGCGCTGCTGCTGGCGGCCGCGCCGGGTATTGCGCTGTTCTGCGCCGGCCTGCTGCGCCAGCCCAGCATGCCCGCCGCCGCCGCACGCGTGCTGGCCGTGTGCGCCCTCACGCTGGTGTTCTGGTTTGTCTACGGCTACAGCTTCGTCTACACCGAGGGCAACGCCTACATCGGCGGCCTGGACCGGCTGCTCCTCAAGGGGGTGTTCGACCCGCAGACCGTCACATTCGCCACGGCCGCCACGTTCCGGAAGGGGGTGGTGATCACCGAGCTGCTGTTCATCGCCTACGAGGGCCTCGCCGTCGTCTTCGCCACCAGCCTGATGGCAGCAGCTTTGGGCGAGCGCATGCACACCTCCGCGCTGCTCGCCTTCATCCTCGCGTGGCTCACGTTCGCCTATGCACCCATCGCCCACATGAGCCTATTCTGGTTGGGGCCTGACGCATACACCGCCAAAGAGGTTGTGGACGCCATGAACGCAAAAGCCGGCTGGATCTGGCAACTGGGCGCGCTGGACAACGCGGGTGGTTTCTCGCTAGCGGTCGCGGCCAGTGTCGCCGGCTTAGTGTGCGCGCTCATCTCTGCGCCGGCCCCGGGCGAACGCCGCATCACGCCGCCCTCCACGCTGGCCATGGCCGCGGGTGCTGCCCTACTGTGGTTAGCGGGCTATGGCCTGCACGGCGGCGCGGCGCTGGAGTGGGGCAGTTTCACGATGCTGGCCGCCGCCACCCACTTCATCCTGCCGGCAACGGCCGCTCTTGCCTGGGGCCTGGCCGAGCTGATGATCTCTGGGCGAATGACACTGAGGGGTCTGTCCATCGGCGCTGTTGCGGGCATGCTGACGACGACGACCGTGGCCGGCAATGTCGGCATGATCGGCGCTTTCGTCATTGGAGCCGCAGCGGGCCTGCTGGGCCACCTCACCCACGCCGGGTTCAGCCGTCGCCGATTGCAGGACGACGTGCGCTCCTTTTTTGCCGCCCTCCTCGCTGCGACGTCGGCAGGCGCGCTGCTGACCGGCGTGTTTAACAGTCAGCAGTTCGGCGGCCCAGGCGCCGTCGGCGACTGGGTGACGGCTGACCTCATCTCCATCGACCTCTACAGCATCACCGCCCAGATTTTCATCCAGGCAAAAGCCCTGATGGTTACCGTCGCCTGGTCCGCCACTGTCTCGTATGTCGCCTACAAGCTGATCGACCTGCTGCTCGGTGCGACCCGGCGCGCTGAGACCGGCAAGGTGCCGGTGTGAGTCCCTATTCGCTACCGGTTGCGATCGACGCAGGCTTACATCTCTGCGACGCGGAACCGAAGGTTGAGACGATTTTCTATGGGTGACCTTGTGAGTAAGCACTGCGGATAGCCCTGAAATCCGCATAAATACTGGAGCCCTCGGAGCCAGCGATGCACCGAACTGATTTGTCGGGCAGATGCCGTTCACCTGCCCAAGCCGTACCAGAGCTCCAACGCTTCCCTACGGCGCTGCGACAGGAAATCGTTGAACCCGTTTTCGCCCAGTTCTCGCTTCAGGCATTCGTGCGCCTTGGCGAACTCCTCTACCTCGACTGCCCACCACGCGGGCACATTCCCCATGTCGGTCTCGGTCACGACGGTCAGTCCTGGGCCAGATGAATGCGCGGCGAGGACACCCTGTTCAGGTGGTATCCGAGACCGGAAGTGGATTATGGGAACGAGGCGGCAATTCAGCCGGAAGTTCAAGCTTGAGGCCGCGAGGCTGTGTGCACGAAAACTTTCTGCGCAAGTGGATACGCGAACAGCTTCATTACCACCCCGACTAACCACAACGCGAAGAGAACTCGCCGCCCCGGAACTCTCTCCTCATCCGGACAGCAGGGAAGGAGGGTTGAACCTCGTGCCCTTCGCCGCAATGTTCGGACTGCAGTAACCTGAACAGTAACTGGATCGTCTCGACAGACTACAACTCAGGCTTCATGCGGCTGGCAGAGTCGAATTCGATCCTCCTCCGGCGCTCGCAACGGTGACCCTGACTGCAGATGCCCTTTGGCTACGCGAGACTGGGCCTCGCCCAAGCTCATCGGGTGTGCCGCAGCACCGTCCAGGTCTCCAGGTGCAGCTCATCGACGATTAGGCCGCCGGAAAACGTGAACAGCCGCCTGCGGTTGAGTTCTACGCGCTCGCCAGCCGCCAGCTCAAGGCCAGCGATCCCTTCGGCGGGACATGTGAAGGTCAGCGTCGATTCGTCAATCAGACGCTCGCCAGCCGCCATGCGCCGCAGCACCACGTGGTCTGCCCCAGAGAAGCTCCTGGCGTCGGCTCGCAACTGTGCCAACGCCGCATCGCGGCCCTGGAGTAGCAATCCGCGCGCCGGCGCACGCCAGCACACTGCGGCGTCGTAGAGCGCAGCGGCGGTCCGTGGCCAGTCCGCAGTTTGACCCAGCCAATCTAAGGCCAGCAAAGCGGGATCAATTGCAGCGTCATCCTTCATCGACAGTGCAGTGTCGCCAACACGGCCCGCGGCCGTCATCGCCCAAAAGAGCCATGCACCCTGTCGATGCCGGCGCAACCCTCACTCGCCGCCACGCCTCCAGAGCGCTGCTGCTTGGCCGCGGTTGTCGCAGTTGAGTTTGTCGAGGATGTTGGCGATGTGGCGCTTGACGGTGTGCGCGCTCAGTGAGAGTTGGCGCGCGAGTACCTTGTTGGGCAGGCCCTGGGCCACCAGGTCGAGCACCTCGCGCTCGCGTTCGGTCAGCGCCAGCGCAGCCGGGCTCAGCGGTACCGGCTCCGGGAGGGCGTTGGTACTCGTAGCAGCCCCGCGCCAACCAGCCAGCGTGCGTTGCAGCTCGACCGCCTGCTTGGCCATAGGCGCTCCGGCTGGGCACAGGGCCAGCAAGCTGTCGACCAGAGGCGCCGGTTCCAGCAGCAGGCGGCCCGGTGTGCCATCGTGAACGATCTCAAGCAACACGGGCAGCATCGTGGCCCAAGCTCTCGCTGGATCGAGGCGACGTAGGTGGACGCCAGCCAGCGCCACCCGCGGGTCGGCATAGAAGGCGGGCGCCGGGTAGCGGGCATGATGCGCGACCGCCGACTCCAGCGCTTGCTGGGCGACATCCAGCGTGCCTGCCAGCAAAGCGGCCTGGCCGCGAACGCTGTCCACCAAGCCCAAGGTTAGCGGCCATTCGCAAGGGCGCAGCGGCCCTTCGAGCCGAGCCGCTTGGGCCGCCAACCCTGGGCCGTCCTGCGCCATCCACAGCGTGCGGGACAGCACACTGCGGTATGGGCGCTGCCACACTCGTCGCAGGCCGTCCGCGTCGCTGGACGCGAGGTCCGCCAGCAGGGCTTCGAGCATCTGGCGCGAGGCGTCGAACTCGCCGGTGGCCGCCAGCAACAGGCCCTGCAGGTGGGTGGCGTCCAGGAGCACGTAGCGCACCTTGCCGAAATGGTGCTGGATCTGCTCAGCACGCCGGAGTGCCTGCGTGGCGCCGGCGCGGCGCGCCTGCCACAGCGCCGCCCAGGCCCCTAGCACCACCGGCGTGGAATGCCAGGGCATGGCGGCCGGCTTGGGCACCGAGTCGCAAAGTTCGGCGAACTGCAGATAAGCCTCAGTCACGCCCGGCAGGCCGCCGAAATGGCAGTTGATGGTCGGAGCAACCTGCGGCGCGTATTGCGCCGGGTCTTGTGCGACGAGCGCATTCATGCAGGCCAGGTGCTGGGCGACCTGGCCGATTTCGCCGAGGGAGAAATCGCTCCAGGCGCGCTGCAGGTGGAATTGCGCCGCGTCGCTCGCGGGCAGATCGAGCTGCATGATGCGTTCTGTCAGCTCAGCGCGCTCTTGCAGATGCCCGAGCGCGCCAAGGGTGGCAGCCAGCAGTAGCTGCGCTCGCAACATGCCGGGCATGTCCCCCAATTGCGCCAGGCCTTGGGCGGCCGGTGCCGCGTGCAGCCGCACCTGTTCCCAGTCCCACCTCGACCAAGCGCATTCCGTGCGTAGCAAGGCCAGCCGCGGATCGGTAGTGACGACGTCGGCCGGCAGCCGCTCGATCCAGCGCTCCAATGCAGCGTAGGCGCCTTCATTGGCCAGCCGCAGTCCGTGGCGCGCGATCAGGTCGGTGGCTTCGGACCAGCGGCCGGCGTCCAGCCAATGTCCGATGGCGCGCTCGGGCAGTGTCTCGGCGGCCGCGGCGCGCTCATGCAACTGCCGCGCATGAGCCGCCGGCTTACGTGCCAGTTGCGCCAGCAGGAAGTCGCGAAACAGGTCATGGAAGCGCAGCACCGGCTGACTGTCGTCGACCACGCTCAGGAAGAGGTGGCGGCGCAGCAAGGCGTCCAGGGCATCGCGGCTGTCGCTGCGCTGCGTGACGGCCTGGCAGCGCGCCGGATCCAGTTCGGGCAGCACGGCGCAGTCGACTGCGAAATCGCACAAGTCCGGCGGCAGCTCGTCGAGCACTTCCTGAGCCAGGAAGTCGAACAAGGCTCGCGGCGGTGTCTCGCGTTGCAAGGCGGTTCTCAGGGTGCCGGTGCTGGAACTCAGCAGCAGGTTGACGCCGACCGCCCACCCGCCGGTGCGCGCCAGCGTGTCGCGCACGACATCCAGTGTCGGCGCGCTGCCCCAGCGATGCTGGGCCAGCGTCATGACGGTACCCTCGTCGAATCTCAGCGGGCTCGCGTCGATCTCTCCCAATTCGCCATGCGCGCGCAAACGCGCCAGCGGCAGAGCGGGCTCGGTGCGCGATCCCAGCACCAGCGCCACGTGCTCGGGCAGGCGCTCGATCAAGGAGTCGAGCATGCCGACGGCGTCCGCGTCGACGATGCGGTGCAGGTCGTCGAGCAGCCAGATGACCCGCTGGGCCGGGACGGTGCACAGCGCATTGACGATGCCGGCCAACAAGGCGCGCGCCTCGGGGCCGCGGCCAGTGACGTTGGCCACCAGTGCATGCGGGTCGATCTCCCAGGCCATGTCCAGCGGCAACACCGACTGCACGAGCGTGGCCAGCAGCCGGGCCGGGTTGTTGTCGTGGTCGTCCAGCGCGACCCAGACCACCTGTTCGCCCGGCACATCCGCGGCGGCGAGCTGAGCCATCAAGGTGGTCTTGCCCGAACCGGCCGGCGCGCAGATCAGGGTCACTGGGCGATTCAGCGCGAGCTGGCGAAGATGGGCCAACAGCGCATCGCGGCGTACGCAGTCGTGCCGCAGCCTCGGCACCCGGAACTTGGTCTGCGCCAATATCGGTATTTGCTGGGCAACTGGCTCGACTGTCACGGGACTTTCTAAGTGCCTGAGCGGAGCGCGGATTCTAGGTGGGCGCTGGGCCGGCGGTCCGGTGTGGGCTGCCCTCAGCCTCAGTTCATGGGCCGCATCGAATGGAAGCAGCGAGACGCGGAGCCATGCAGGACGCGTTGAGCGATGAAGCGATGAAGCGATGAAGCGCGCTAGTCTGGCGCTGGAATCCGAGTGCTCGAAAGTCGCCCGACTGTGGCCTCGAGGCGGAAATGCACCCGTTTCGTCGAGTCGGGGTGAGCGTTTCCCATCCCCGGGGCCTCGACGGGGCCGCGCCAGTAGTAGGTAAGCGAGCGGGGGTGCTCAGGACTCGGTCAGCGGGATGCTGCCCGGAGGCGCGTCAGCACCAGCCAAGCAAACAGCCCCACGCTGACACCGACCGCGACCGAGGCCAGGCCGATCACCGGCTCCACCTCCGCATAGCCTTTGAGGCGCAGTGCCAGCGCGCCCAGCATCACAGGCACGCCGATGTTGTGCAGCCAGAACTGCGCAGTGGCCAGCGGACCTTTGGTAATCGCGGGATGGGCCATGCTGATGAGCGCAAACAGTGTCATCGTGACCCAGCCGAGGAGGTTCAGGTGCGCATGCACCGGGGTGAGCGTGTGGTCGTGGGACCCGCCCATCATGATGCCCAGCGTCACGGCTACGGCGAAATAAACGACGGCAATGCGGAACCATGCGCGGCTGCGAGCGTTATCGGTCATCTGTGTCTTTCTGAGGTTATTGGTCTGATCTCACGGTCGCAGCGGCATCCAGGTCAGGTTGGAAATCGAGCGCTCTGAGCCGCGGGCCGTGGCCAAGCGAAGTCAATGGATCATCGAGCGCCGGGTAGCTCCGCCGTGCTTGCATGACTCGCGTTCCGATACCGCGTCGACGCAACGGGCCGGCGGCTCGCGGCGGCGCTGCCAAGCGGCAGCGCCGCGCCCGCGAACAAAGGAAAGAGGTGATTCATGGGAAGTTACCTGAGGGGTTGTTGTTGACCGGACGGAGTGTTTCGCGGCCGTCGGCGGACGGCATCGCCCGAAGGAGCCATGACATCCGGGGCCGGCGGGCCACGGGCCCCCTTGGACTGCTGGACGGGAGTCCCAGCCCGGCGAGCCGGCATTCGCGGATTTGACGCCGCCCATCTTGGAAGTCATGAAGCCCAACCGCGAGTCGTCCGGATCCACAACAACTGCATCGGCTCAACGCCCTGGTTGACCACGCGGTAGTCGGTCTGCGGCGGGAGCAGCAATGTGCATGGCGCGGCAAAACGCTGCGGGGCGCCAGCCAGAAGCAGCTTGCCGCGGCCGGCCAGCACGACGAGGACCTGGAGATCCTGGCAGCCGAGGTCGTCGGCACGCCCCTCGCTGCTGCCTTGCGGCGCCAGGATCAGCAGCCAGCAGTCAAAGGCTTGGACGCCCAGGCTTGGCCCGGCCACATGCACGCGCTGCACGTCAGGTTCGTCGCTGGGCTGTGGCAAGTCGTGCTGAATGATGTGCATGGCGCCATCGTCTGCGCTGGCAGCCCCAGCTGCATCCGCCAAAAGAACCATCGCCATGGCAGATTCGGGCCATCTACCCGTGCCAAGGACCGAAAAGGGTGACTCAAGAATTCGCTGATCAAGTCCTGACTTCGTAGAAGTTGAGATTCACGGCGGAAGGCGCGGGCCGGAGGAAGTAGGCATGGAGCGGATGACGCGGGCCGCCGCAGCTGACACAGCTGCAGGCTTCGAGCACTACCGCAAGCCGACCCGCCGCGACGCCTTCCTGACCGAGATGCGTGCGCTCGTGCCGTGGACACAGCTGACGGCACTGTTCGAACCGCACTACCCCAAGCCAGGCAATGGCCGACCGCTGATCGGACTGCCAACCTCGCAACCGTGCCGCCTTTCTTATTGCAGGCACTTGATGAGCGAATCTTCAGTTATTCAAATCCCGCCAGGCGGCAGCGGCCTGGCCGCGCGAACTGACGGCCAGCTTATCGAGGATGTTGGCGACGTGGCGCTTCACGGTGAACGGGCTCAGGTCCAGCGCACGTGCGATCAGCTTGTTGCTTTCGCCGGCCGCAATGCGAGACAGCACTTCCAGTTCCCGCTCGGTCAATCCGTAATCGGCGCCGGCTGAAATGGCCGCGGCGTTGGCGGCGGGGGCCAGGGACGGCCTGGCGACGGACTTGGCGCGCTCAGGCGCACGGGCACGCAGCAGCGTGTCGGCCAGTCTCCGCACCAAACCCAACTGCGCCGGCGTCATCCGACTGCCCCAGCGCTGGTCCAGCACCCGTTTCAGAACTTCGGCGCCAGCGAGTATTGCGGCGCCCACGTCACGACCGGCCAGGCCATCGTCGAGCCACGGTCGCAGTATCTCGGCGGCCTCGTCCAATGCGCCAGAGCGAGCCAGCACGTCGGCAAGCATCCAGAGGCTCTGGCCGCCGATGAAGAAATTGCTGCGCTCGGGCGCCAGTGCCACGGTGCGCAGTAGCCGCGCAGCCTCGGCATACTCGCCGCGCGAGGCGGCCAGCATGCCGGCACAGACTTGGCGATCGAGCTCGGCCAGCGGCCATTCCATTGAGTTTTTGACCGCGCGAAGTTCGGCCTCCCAGCGCGGCAGCTGATCGAGCTCGCCCAGCAGCCAGGCGATGCGAGCGCCGGTAAAGACCAATTCGTAGTTGTGCGTCAACCGGTTGCTTGGCGGCGCGGCCTGCATGTCGGACATCAAGGCTGCGTGGGCCGACCAGGCCGCCTCGCTGCGCCCGTGCACCGCCTCAATCATGGCCCGTGACATCAGCGTTTCGGTCAGCACGCTACGCTGGCTACCGATCCAGCGCGTGTCCTCGTCGGCCTTCTGCGACCACTCATAGGCAGCCTGCAATTCGCCACGTCCGATGGCCAGCCAGGCCTTTGAGTTGAAGACCCCGGCCCGCAGCTGGCAGGGCACGTCCCGAACCAGCCGCATGGCGCCCTCGTCAAAACGCTCCAGCAGTGGCCTCATGCCCGGCACGCCAGTCAGGATGCTGTGGAAGAAGACCTGGCTCCACAGCGCCACGTCCGGCTTCTCCTCCAGCACCTGCAGCATGGTCTCGAAATAGCGGGGCGCGTTCTCTGCGCGCCCGTTGCCGAACTCGGCCCAGGCCTGGGAGAAGGCGGTGAGCGCCCTCACCTGCGCATCCAGCCCTGCCACGGGCAGGGCGGCCAGGTGAGCAGCGCTCTGAGCGACCTGCCCGGTACTTTCCATCGCCAAGCCCACCATCACGTTGGCCCAGACGGCACGGTCCGGCTGACCCAGTCGCTCGAATTCGCGCGCCGCGGCGACGCTGGAGTCGCGCATGGTCTCGAACTCGAACTTCATGAAGGCGACCAGGGCACGCAGCAGCAGCATCTCCGGCCGCGACGCCATCTGCGCCTGCGGGAACAGTGCGAGCAGGTGACTCAGGCTGCTGATGCCGCCAAAGCCCACCAGCGAAGCGCCCTGCTCCTCCATGCGGCGGGCCGCCTCATTCCAGTCGCCCGCTCGGGCCAGCCAGCCCACGGCGCGGACCAGGTCGGGCTCGTCCTCAGCGGCACGGCGCAGCAGCACGGGCAGTTCGTCCGGATAGCGACGTTCGAACTCGTCGTCGAGAAAGTCGCGCACCAGGTCGTGCAGCCGCAGCGTCAATTCGGCATCGTCCAGCGCACTGACGAACAGGCCACGGCGCTCCAGTTCGCCCAGCAACCGCGAGGCGCTGGCGAGTGGCAATTGCAACAGCCGCGCGCAACGGGCCGCGGTCAGCTCCGGCAGCACCGAGCTGCGCAGCAAGAAGTCGCGCAGCTCGCCCGGCATCTGCGACAGCACCTCGCTGGCCAGGTAGTCGAACAGGTGGCGACGCGCCTGCAATTGCGCAGTCGCCCTGCCCTGCAGTGGCGCGGCAAGCGTGGCCAGGCTCAGCCGCAGCCCCACCGCCCAGCCGTCGGTGCGCTGCAGCAGCTCGGCGGCGCGATCACGTCCGGCCGCATAGCCAGCCTGGGCCATCAAGGCCTCGACCTCCTGCTCGTCAAAACGCAGGTCGACCTGGCGGAACTCGGCCAGTTCGTCACTGGCGCGCAGCCGGGCGAGCGACAGGTCTGGTTCCGAACGCGAGGCCAGCACCAGGCCCCAGGGCGGCTGAAGCCGCTCGACCAGAGCTTCCAGCAGCATGAGCACCTGCGGGTCGGCCAGGCGGTGCACGTCGTCGATGACAATCAGGCCGTGCGGCACCTCGGCGGCAGCCAGGACGTTGGCGATCTCGTCTGCTGCACGGCGCAGCCCACGCTCGGCCTGCACCAGCGTCGCCAGGGCCTGCGGGGCCACACGCCAGGGCAAACCGAAGGGCTCCAGCGCCGCGGTCAGGCAAGCCAGGAAGCGTTGCACGTCGTCGTCTTCGTCGGCCGAGACCCAGGCCAGCGCGCTGCCATCGGGAAGTTGTCGCAGTTGGCGGGTCAGCGCCGCGGTCTTGCCAAAGCCGGCCGGTGCCTGAAGCAGCGTCACACGTTGCTGCACGAGCGCACGGCCCAGCGCCGCCTCCAGCCGCGGGCGTTCTACCAGACCCGGGCGCAACCTGGGCGCCTGGATCTTGGCCCGGGCGAAGGCTGGCGATTCCAACGACATGCGCGATATTTTGCTTGCAGTGGCGGCTCCTGCAGTACGGGAAAACTGCAATGCAATGGTGCCTCGATCAGACGCCTGCAAACACGACCTTGCAGCGCAGTCCCCCCGGTAGCGCCGCGTCGGCGTTGGGCAGCATCAGGTGTACGCGGAAGGTACCGCTTGCGGCATCGATGACGCGGTCCACCATGGCCACCGTACTGGTGTAGCGGCCACCCTCCAGCGGTTTCTCGGGCCGCACCTCGGCCTTCATGCCTGCCTTGATGCGCGGGTACAAGGCCGCCGGCAGCAGTACGGAGACGCGCAGCGGATTGATCTGGGCGAGCTTCAGTATGGACTTGCGGCCCTCCCCTGCCTCGGCCATCTCGCCGGGCCACAAGCCCTGCTCAACGACAACGCCGTCGATGGGACTGCGCAACAGCTTCTGGGCGGCCAGGGTCTGGGCATGCTCAGCTTCCAGGCGCGCGATTTGGCGGTTCTCCTTGGCCAGTTGCACGTCCGCCTGGGCGATGCGCTGCTCGGCCTCGGCGTCCTCGCGCTCCTGAGCCGTGCCGTAGTGCTTATCGGCCAGTTCGGTGCGACGCTTGAGCTTGCGATCGGCGTGCTCCAGACGGCTCTCACCGGAGCGGATGGCGCCGTCCACGCCGGCGCGGTAGCGGGCCAAGTCGGCGGCGGAGCGCTCGACGCTGGCGTCCAGGCTGACGATGACGGCCCCCTTCTTCACCACGCCGCCCCGCACCGCGTTGACCTGCGAGATCAGCCCGCTGACCGGGCTGCGGATCTCCAGCAACTGGGAGGGCTCGATCATGCCGTCATAGGCGGTCTCGGCATGGGCGGTCGAGGCCAGCCCCTGGGCAGCCAGCCCCATGCCAGCCAGCAGCAGCAGCATCTTGTTCATCATGGGTCTTTCCTGGATCGGTTCAGTTCATTCCGGCGCGCCGGTGAAGGCGAGCTGACGGCGGCGGCGCCGGTCTTGCGCCAGCGTTTGGCGGCGTTGCAAAGCGTTTTCGCGTTCGGCTGTACTTTGCATGTGGCGGCGCAGCGCATCAATGGCCCAGACGGGCCAACGGCGGCCTGCCAAGGAGCCAGCGAGCCGCATCAGCCAGGCATTGCCGTAACGGCGCAGCAGCTCGTCGTCCAGCGCCACCATGGCGCGCACGCTGCCTGGATCTCCCTGGCGGGCGCAGCGGCCGTAGAGCTGGCGGTCTACGCGCGAGGACTCGTGCCATTCGGTCAGGATCACGTGCAAGCCACCTTGCGTATACGCCTCGGGCGATAGGCGGATGTCGGTACCGCGGCCAGCCATGTTGGTGGCCACCGTCACGGCCCCAGGCTGGCCGGCGGCGGCCACCAGGGCCGCCTCGTCGGCGTTCTGCAGCGCATTCAGCACCCGGTGACCGATGCCGGCGCGGGCCAGCGCCTCGCTGACCACCAACGAACCGCGCACCGAGCGGGTACCGACCAGCACCGGCCGGCCGCAGGCGCGACAGTCCTGCACCTCGGTCACGAGGGCAGCGATCTTGCCCGCTTCGTCCGCGAACACCCGTGGCGCCCGGCCCAGCCGCCGCGACGGCGTGTTGGGCTCGATGCGCAGGCAGCCTATGCCCAGCACGGCGGCCATCTCGTCGGCCGTCTCGCGTATCGTTCCGCTGATGCCCGATAGGCGCAGGTAGCGTGAGAAAAAGCTCTGGTAGGTGATGCGGGCCAGCGTCACGTTGCCGCCACTGGGCGCGCAGCCTTCCTTGACCTCCACCAGCTGCTGCAAGCCCTGCTCCCAACTGCGGTCGGGCAGCATGCGGCCGCTGAATTCGTCGACGATGACGACCTTGCCCTCGTGGACGACGTAGTGCTGGTCACGACGGTACAGCAGCAGCGCCCGCAGCGCCTGCAATGCGAAATGCTCCAGCATCCAGGGTGTGCGCCAGACCTCGTCGTCCTCCGAATGCTCTTCGGCAAGCACTGCGAGCCACGCCCTGCCCTCTGGCAGCAGTTCGACGCGGCCCGGTAGCACAGCGTAATGCAGGTCCGCTTTGAGCTCATCTTGCGCCAGTGCCAGCAGCGCGGCATAGGGTGCGGCCTCGGCCTGGCCCTCACGCTTGGCCGACAGGATCAGCGGCGTGCGCGCCTCATCCACCAGCACCGAGTCGGCCTCGTCGACGATCGCGAAATGAAGGCCGCGCAGCCGCAGCGGCTCACCAGCGCCTTCGCCGTGCAGTTGACGGACGGCCAACTGTGCGCGGCTCGCGCTCCCACGGGCATTGACGCGGTCGCGCAGGTAATCGAACACCAGGTCCTTGTTGGTGCAATAGCAAATGTCCTGCATGTACTGCGGTGCGCGCTGGTCCTGCGCCACGCCGCCGTGCACGACGCCCACCGACAGGCCCAGCTGCGCAAACAGCGGTGCCATCGTCTCGGCGTCGCGCTCGGCCAGATAGTCATTGACAGTCACGACGTGGGCAGGCACGCCCGCCAGCGCGGCAAACGAGGCCCCGAGACCGGCGGTCAGCGTCTTGCCCTCTCCGGTGTCGAGCTCCACCAGCATGCCCTCGATCAGTCTCCAGCAGGCGAGCAGTTGTGGTCGGTGCGGGCGCAGGCCCAGCGCCCGGAACACCGCTTCGGACAGCAGGGCCAGCGCACGCGCGCCAGTCACCGGGTCCCGGCGCGCATAGGCGACGCGGCAGGCTTCGCGAGCCGCGCGGCGCAGGGCCGTGTCATCCAATGCCGCCTGGGCCGGCAAGGCCTGGGTCACGGCGGCCAACAGGCGTGCGTCCGCGCGCCGTCGCAGCAGAGGCAGGCGGCGCAGCTTCAGCAGCGCGGCGACGGCGAAGCGGTCCAGCGCATGCTCGGTGGGCTCGCGCTCCGGGAACAGGCTCAGTGCAGTGTTCATGTCTTGAAGAAACCGAGGAACTGCCGGCGGGCCAGCCGCCACAGGCGGGGGCCCAGCGGCTCGTCCGGGTGGACGAAGCGGACCGAGACGCGGCTGCCGACGAGGCGGTAGGGGAAGTCGGCCGGCAAATCGAGCTCGTATTCGAAGTGCGACAGCAATGCCTTGCGGCCTTGTTCATCGCGCGGATCCGTCGGTACCGCGCCACCGCCTTGGCGGCCCAGGGCTGCACTGGGCAGCTCGGTTCCGGCGGCTGGCACGGCCTGGACGACGTGTGCCGTCCAGACACGGTCGACGTCGAAGGGCAGCCGCACCTGCACTGCGGTGCTGAGCCGGCGGATGACATCGGCATCGGCCGGATCCACGATGACGCGCACGTGCGGGGGCGTGTCGTCGACGACGCTGCCGAAGGTCTGGCCCTCGCGCAGCCAGCGACCGGGCAGGTCGCTGCCCGCCTCAAGCCACAGTCGCCCGGCACTGCGGGCATGTACTTCCAGCCGCTTAACGTGCGCACGCTGGTGCTGGCTGGCGGCCTGTTCGTGCTCCAGCTCGGTGCGGAACTGACCTACGCGCGCAGGTTGGTCCGCCAGTGCAGCATCGAAGCGCGCCTGCGCCGCTGCCTCGCGGGCCAGTTGCACGGTCAGCTCGCGCTCCAATGCGGGGTCGCGCAATCGCGCAATCAGCGTACCAGCGTCGACGCGTTCACCTGGCTGCACCGCCAACGTCTCGACAAAGCCGCCTTGCCCTGCGCGCAGCTCGCCATCCGCGGGCAGCGACAGAACGCCCTCTCCCTGGCTGCGATAGGGCAGCGGCAGCAGCACAAGGCCCAGCAGCAGCACCACCACACCCGCCGCAACCGTCCGCTGCGGGCCGGCGCCTGCCTCGCGTTTCAGCACGATACGCTGGAGCCAACCCAACACCTTCCACAGCGGCAGACCCACGCCGGTCGCCAGGCTACACATGGCCAGGGCAGCGCCGATGGCGAAATATTGCGTCGCGACAAATGCAGCGATCGAGAAGCTGACGACCAGCCGGTAGGCGAAAGACAGCGGTGCATAAGCCAGGAACCAGCCAGCCTCGCCCGGCGCGTGGGCTGGAGACACCGCGTGTTCACGCCGCAGCACGAAATGCTCCACCAGGTAGCGCCAGTACTGGGCAGCACGCGGTGCGAGATTGGGTATCTCCAGCGCATCGCTGGCAACGTAGTAGCCGTCATAGCGCAACAGCGGATTGCCATTGAAGAGGAGCGTCGTGAGGCTGGCCAGCACGGCCACGTCATAGGCCAGGGCACGGGCGATGCCCGGCTCCAGCAGCAGCCAGAGATAGAACGCCAGCGCAGCGATCGCCAGCTCTACCAGCACGCCCGCCGCGCCGACCAGAATGCGCGCTTGCTTGTCGGGGAACGTCCAACTGCTGGAGGCCTCTACATAGGGCACCGGCAGGAAGAGCAGCAACATGACGCCCGCATCGTGTACTTCGCCGCCATGCAGCTTGCAAGCCACCGCATGTCCCAGCTCGTGCAGCACCTTCACCAGCGGGAACAGCAGTGCCAGCAACAGCAGGTTGTCGAAGGCCAGCAACTGCTCGCCGAAGTTCTGCGTTATCTCACGCCAATGCAGCCCTGCCAGAGCCAGCGCAGGCAATACCCAGGCCAGCCAGGCGAGCATGCCGCCACGGCCCAGGACGGGGCGCAGCTTTTCCACCAGAGGCCTCAGCCACCGATCGGGGTCAAGCAACGGAAAGCGCAGCGCCATCGGATTGAGCCAGCGCTGACGCCACTGGCGGCGCGACTGCTGGCGGTCGCGCTCATGCTGCTCGGCCAGGTCGGGCACGGTGCCGGGGTCCAGCAGGTCCAGCGCGTGGAGCTGGCTCATCAAAGCGAGCAAATCGTCCTGGCTGGGCAGGCGTTCGCCTGCTTGCGCCGACAGGCGCTGCCAGATGCGCTCGACGCTGGATTCGCCGTCGAACAGCCGCACGAGGCGCCAGGCGGCGGCGTCGATGCGGTGATAGCGGCCGTTGATGCGATCCTCGACGACGCACCAAAGACGGCCACGGGCACGCTGCGGATGCAGCACCAGGCCTTCGCGCAGCCGTGGCTTCAGCGACGCGACGCGGTACCAGTGGCCGCTGACGAGTTGGGCGCCGGGACCGGCGCTCTTGCTCAGAGTCCCAGAGACCATGCCGAATACCTCAGCGCGTCGACCGCGCGGTGCAGACCCACCCACAGCAGGCTGTGCTCGCCCGCCGCGACCTTGGCGACGCCTTCCATGCCTGGCTGGATACGCGGGCTGGGGTTCGCCAGCTCCGCCTCGACACGGAAGCTGTTGACGCCGTTCTCGGCCGTGGCCACCGGTGCGATGCGGCGCACCGTCAGCGCGAAGCGCTCGCCTGACAGGCCGGCCAGCACCAGGTCGGCCGGCTGGCCCAGCTTGAGCCGGGCAACGTCGCGCTCGTCTACCTTGAGCATGACGCGATAGCTGTCCAGCGGCGCCACCTCGAACATGGCCTTGCCGAGCTCCACCGGCGCGCCGAGTTGCTGGCTCCAGTCGCCGCGCACGACGATGCCGTCGAAGGGCGCTGTGATGGCCGTGCGCGCCAGGCGCTCGCGCACCAGCGCCAATTCGGCTTGGGCCTGGCTCACCTCGGCCTGGGCCAGACGCATGGCGACGGCGTCCGCGCGGGCCATGGCCTCGCGCAGCTTGCGGTCGGCCAGGTCCACCTGGGACGACCATTTGTTGTCCTCCAGCTTCAGCTCGCGGTCGTCCAGTCGGGCGAGCACGTCGCCGGCCTTGACGCTGTCGCCGGCCCGCGCCTTGGCCTCCTGGACAAAGCCGGCGAAAGGTGCCACGGCGGCGCGCTGCACACGCCCTTCCACCGTGGCTGCCGCGCCGATGCGGTAGGGCATCGGCAACAAGGCCGCGCTGGCCAAGGCCAGCAGAGCGGCGATCGCCGTGAGCTTGAGCCCGGCATGGCGCGGGCCGAGCAGCGCGTCGCGCGACTCGCGTAGGCTGGCGCGGGCATGATCGGCCAGGCTGCGGGTGGCGCCGCGCTGCAAGGCCAGGCACGGCGCGAGGGCCAGCGACAGCGTCTGCAGGAAATCGACCAGCGCCGTGTCGGGCACGACGTCCAGTTCGACCAGCAGTGCACCGGCCGGCTGCGCCTGATGCAGCAGCGGCAGCACCACGACCGCTGCCACTCCATTGGCGCGCTGGTAGTCGGCCACCGCGCCGGGTGCGATGAGAGGTGCCTCATCCAGGCTGCCCGGCGGCGGGAAGCACTGCGGCTGCTGCCGGTCGGTCGCTTCCTGCATGGCCTCGCGGGCCAGCACCAGCAGATGCGAGCGCGCGTCGAAGCCGGCCGAGCCGGAGACGGCTTGCAGCGCCAGCCGGCCCTCGCCGCCGTCGCTGCGGCCCAGCATGGCCGTGCGCGCCGGCAGGCCCTCGGCCAGGCGGTTCACAATCCAGCGCGCGGCCGCAGCCGGCTCGCGCTCGCTCAGCAAGCCCAGCAACAGGTCCTGCAGCAGGCCCGAGCGTTCGAGCTTGGTGCCACCTGCCAGTAACTGCCGCCGGTCGAACAGGCCCACCAGCCAACCCGCACCCCAGTGCAGCAGCCGCAAGGCGTCGCGCATGGCGGCATCGCCGCGCATCACGACGTGCAGCACCACGACGCCGTAGCTCTTGTTCGCGCCGAGCAGCGGATAGGCCCACTGCGCCATGCCGTCGCCGTCCGCCTGCGTCGCGCCGCGGCGTTCCACCAGCGCCTGCTGGGCCACGCCAGCCAGGAAGGACATGTCACGCTCCGGCTCGGGCCAAACGGCGGCGGGCGCGTAACGCTCCGCCCCGTCAGCTTGCTGGAGCAGCAGCAGGCCGCCCTGCGTGCCAGGGATCCATTGGCAGAGGATGCCGAGCCAGGCCTGGCAGAGCTGGTCGGAGCTGCGCGCGTTGACGAGCTGCGACCAGAAGTCGATAGCCGGCTCGGAGCGCACGGCGCCGATCACCCGGGCGGCCTGATGGGAGGCTGCAGCAGCGGCGCTCATGACATCCACCGACGCATCACGAACAGGCCGCAGCCGCCCAGCAAGGCCAGCATCCACACCTGGGGCTCGGGCACGGCGCTGACGACGACGTCCATCCTCGCACCGGCATCGAACTCATCGTCGAGGGTGGACAGCATCAGATTCACCGTCAGCGGCGTCAGGCCAGCGCCGCCGAGATCCGTCAGCGGCACGCTCAAAAGAGCCATCCCGGACACGCGTGGCAGCACTTGCACTGGGCCGATCACCCAGCTGACCGAGGCACCGCCGTCGTGGTTCGCGCGGATGAAATCACCCAGCGCGAACTGCGGCTCGGTGTCGCTGAAATTCAGCGTCACCAGGTCGACGTCGCCGGAGAGACGAGACACGTTGAAGCCGAGGTCCAGCTGCAGCGCGATGAAGTCCAGCGGCGTGCTGCCGAAGTCGATGTCGAACTCGGCGCTGGCCGACCCGCCGGGCGCGACCAGCAGGCTGGGCTGGTGCGGCGTGATGGTCAGCGCGCTGGCGCTGCAAACCAGCGTGAGGCCGACGATCAGCGCGGCAAGGGAACGGACGAGGGCGGATGTCATGATGGGAATCTCCAGGTTGCTTGTTGCGTAAGGGTTTAGTGTTTGTCCAGCTCGATCGCGGGGGTGAGCGTCGCCTGCGGCACGGTGATGGACCAGTCGTTGGCCTTCTTCTTCTGCCCGGCATCGCCGAGCCAGCTGTCCAGCCAGCCGGAGCCTGGCTCACCGATCGCGAAACCGCTGGGCTTGGCCGAAAGGTTGAACTGCGGGATGGCCGGGATTTCCTTCTGCGGCGTGCCGCCGATGTGCAGGTTCAGCTTGGCGGCGTCATTGGCCTGAATCAGGCCGTTGCCGCTGATGTCACCGAGCAGCAGCGGGTCCAGCAGCGGCCAGGCGGCGAAACCGCTGTCGGCGCGCGTGGCCACACGCTGGATGCGGCCACTGTCGTCGGTGCTGTAGCCGCGGTCGCCGGTTGCGTCGCCCAGGTAGGCAACGACGTGCAGGCCCGCGTCGGCCTTGACCGGCTTGGTACCACCGTCGATCTGCATGCCGGTGAAGCTCAACAAGTGCGCGGCGCCGTAGCTGGCCGTCGTCGGCACGGTCGCGATCAGGTTGCCAAGCACGATGCGGCCCGAGGCTAGCGGGCTGGAGGCGACGATGGTCACCTTCATCTGGCCGGGCGCGGACAGATCCAGCGTCACCGTGCTGCCGACCGGCAGGCTCCCCCCCTCCAGGCCGGACACGTTGAGCAGCGCCGGGTCGTAGCGCAGCGTGAACGAGACCTGCGTGGCGCCGGCCGCGTTGTCAAGCGTCAGCGGGAAGACCTGCGCCGCAGCCGGGTTGGCCAGCGCCTGGCCAGGCCCACGGGCGATCTCGCCGATGCCCAGCACCGCGGCGCTGCTGATCGCGACGCTGAAGCTCTTCACATAGTCCACCTCCAGCGGCTTGCCGGCCGTGCTGAGCAGGCTGTCGCCGCGTGCCGCCAGCGCGACCGTGTAGCTGCCCGCCGCCAGCACACCGCCGCTGCGCACGAAGGCGAAGCCGCGGCCGTCGGCGTCCAGCACCACGCTGCCCGTGATCGCCTGGCCGCCCGGGCCGGTGACCGTGAGGTCGGCAGCGCCATTGCCAGCGGTGTACAGGTTCAGGCGGCTGGCATCGACGGCGGTGTCGAAGCGCAGGCGGAAGCCCCAATCGGTGGCCTCGAAGCTGCTGACATGCGGCGCCGCCGCCGGCGGCACGACCGCGTAGTTGCTGACCCAGTCACCGCCCTGCAGCTTGTTGCCGGCTTCATCCAGCAAGCCGCCGGAAACCGTCAAGCGGCTGTTGCCATCGGCCAGCGTGCCGCCCACCAGTTGCAGCACCACCCTCCCCTCGCCGGCCACGTAGACCGGCTTGAGTGTGACGCGCACATCGTCGGCGGTGTCGAACAGGCCGTCGGCACCGGCGTTGACGAGGCGGTAGTTGCCGGCGCTGCGGGCCGAGACCGCATCGAGGGCCTCGCTGAAGCTGAGCTCGATGGCGGCGCTGCCCGGCACCAGGCCGGTGATGCCGGTCACGCGCGGTGCCGTCGTGTCGGCCGAACTGCCCTGGAACTCGCAGGCGCCGGCGTCGGCAAAGCCGCCGCTGCCGTTGGGAGTTGCCAGCTCGTCCCGGCGTACACGGCCTTCGATGTCCAGCACGGCGCCGTTGGCGGTCGACGCCATGTCGATGGCCGCCGAGCCGGCGCGCAGGCCGAAGTTGTCGTCGCTGCCGCCGCCGGTCGCCACGCCGCGCTCACCCAGCACGTTGTCGGCGCCGTCGACGTCCTGGAACAGCGGGTCGCCCGCCTTGCTGTGCGCGTCCAAGCCACCGGCCTGCCAGTCAGCCAGCGTCGTGCGCTGCACGCCGCCGACCAGGCCCACCTTGGCGCCCGGCGCCCAGAACAGGTTGTAGTCGGAGCTCTTCAGGCTGGCTGCACTGGCCACGGTGATGGCGTAGCCGGCGTTGACGACGACGATGTTGTCGAACAGCTGCACGTTGGTGGCCGACGCACCGATGCGCAGGCCGTCGCCGACCGGCTGGTAGATGGTGTTGCTGCGGATGGCGCCGGTCGTCGCGCTCTGCGTATCCGTTACCTCGATGCCGACGTTGCTGTTGGCATAGACCAGGTTGTTCTCGATCAGCGCATTGCGGTAGTCGAGCACGCCGGTGGCATTGCTGTAGATGCGGTTGCCGCTCACGGTGCCGCCGTCCACGTAGACGCCGGTAGTGTTGGCATAGACCTCGCTTCCGGACAGCCGCGCGCCGCTGTTGAGCGACACGCCCAGTTTGTTGCCCGAGACGAAGTTGCCGCTGGCCGAAACGTTGGCGCCGTTCAGATAGACGGCCGCCAGGCTGCCCAGGTGGCCGGTCACGGTGTTACCGGTGACCTGGGTGCGGCCGTCGGCGTAGATGCCGTAGTTGCTGTTGTCGTGCACGCGGTTGTTGCGCACGATGCTGGCATCGGCAGCGTTGGCGTCCGCACCGCTGACGCTGATGCCGCGGCCCGTGTTGTTCCAGATCTCGCCGTTCTCGACACGGTCGGCCGTGCCGGACATCTGCACGCCGTTGGCGTTGCTGAAGACCTGCGAACCTAGCAGCGCGACCTGATCATTGCTGGTGCCCACCGTCACGCCGTAGCCGGTCATGCCGTAGATGCGGCTGTCGCGGATGGTGATGCGGTCCGAGTCAACGCCGGCGTCCATGCGCACGCCGTTGATGGCGCCGGTCACGCTCAGGTTGGCCAGGGTCACGTCGTCCGCGCCCTGGAACTCGAACACGGCCATGCCGCTGGCGGTGTTGCCGCGGTTGAGCAGCGTCACGTGGCCGGCCTGCGCAGCGCCGCGGATCTCGACACCGGAATCCTCCGTGCCGATGACCACGTTGCTGGCCAGCGCATAGCTGCCGGTGTCGACGTAGACGACGTCGCCCGCGTTCAGGTCATAGGCCCGCAGCAGCGCCGCGAGGCTGGCCATGGGCTTGTCGGCGCTCTTGCCGGAGTTGGCGTTGTCGCCCATGGCCGTCGTGTACTCGTCGCCGGCGGTCGAGCCGTCGTTGACGTAGTAGACCTTACCGGCGTTGGCGATGAGGAAGGCCTCATCGCTCAGGTCGGAAATGCCCGCGTCGGTACTGACGCGCACCAGCGCCGTGTTGCCGGCCGCCGTCGCCTGCTGCGGCGTCCAGGCCAGTTGGCCGCGGCCTTGGGCGTCCAGCGCGCCGGTGCCCAGCGTGCCCCAGTGCAGGCCGCCGTCCAGCGAGTAGCTGACGCTGACCTGCGTGCCCTGGGCCAGACCGGTGGAACGCCAGCTGATGGTCACCGGCTGGCCGACGACCAGCTTCTCCAGTCCGTTCGGGCCGGTCAGCTGCAGGTAGGCGCTGGCGCTCGGCGTGGCCTCGGCCGTGTTGCCATAGGCGCCCAGGTCGATGCGGCCACCGCCCTGTGCCGGCTCCTTGCCAAAGGCGCTCGCGGGGTTGCCACGGTCCATGGCGATGGAGTCGGCGCGCAGGCGCAGGTCACCCGCGGCTTCGTTCACATAGCCGGGCGTGCCGGTCAGGCTGCGCAGGTCCTGGCCGAGCTCGTAGGCCCAGTCCGCGCGGCTGGCCAGCGTCTTGCTCTCCCAGGAAGCCAGCTTGGCGTTAGCGCCGAGGGCGAATAGGTTGTAGTCGCTGCCGAAGCCGGCTTCAGAGGTCTCGTCGACCTTGATCGCGAAGCCGCTGCCTCGCACGTCCACGATGTTGTTGGCCAGCAGCACGCCTGTGCCGCTGCTCTGCACGACGATGCCGTCGGCATTGGTGATGATGGTGTTGCTCTCGACCGTCGTGCGTTGTCCTTGTGTCGTGCCGACATGGTCCAGCCTCACCGCCGCGCCGCCGTTGCCAACGATGCGGTTGTTGCGCACCTGCGCACCCGCGCTGTTTTGCCGCACCTCGGCACCGACGCCGGCATTGCGCTCGATCAGGTTGCCGCTGGCCACGCTGGTGCCGGACAGCGCCACGCCGATGCCGTTGCCGGTCACGTGGTTGTTCTCGGCACGGCCGCCGTTGCTGGCCAGGATGCCGGTCTTGCTGCCGCTGACCTCGTTGCCGCTGGCCACGGCGCCGTTGTAGACGCTGATGCCCTGCACGGTGTTGTCCCGTGCGACGTTGCCGCTGGCCACCACGTTGTACTGCGCGTAAAGGCCACCGTTGCTGCCCTTGTTGTCGTGCACCAGGTTGCGTTCGGCGCGCGTGACGTCGGCGGCACCAAGGTTGAACTGGTTGACGACGGACAAGCCTTCGCCGGCGTTGCCCCAGGCCTCGTTGTCCAGCACCTGGCCGCGCGCGCCGCGCAGCTCCAGTCCCATGGAGCCGTTGCCGGAGATCTTGTTGCCGGTGATCAATGCGTCGTCCGAATCGATGACGGCACCGCGGCCCAGGTTGCCGCGCAGCTCGCTGCCGCTCAGCGTGAACCGCTCGTTGCCGTTGCCGACGGAGATCGCGGTGGTTGTGCTGCCCGACAGGCCGTTGCCGTAGATGCGGCTGCCGGCGACCGTGATGCCGTCGGAGTGCACGCCGTCGGCGATCAGGATGCCGTACAGGCCGCCGGTGATGCCCAGGTTGGTGAGCGTCACGTTGTCGGCGCCGCGAAACTCGAACACCGCCATGTCGGTGCTGGTGTTGCCACGGTCCAGCACCGTGGCCGAGGTGCCGCGGATCTCAATGCCCGAATCCTCGGCGCCCAGCACGATGTTACCGGCGAGTTGGTAGTTGCCGCTGTCCACATAGACGATGTCGCCGGGTTGCAGCTGGTATGCGCGCAGCAGCGCGGCCAGGCTGGCCATGGGCTTGTCGGCGCTGGTGCCCGCGTTGGCGTTGTTGCCGGCGGCGCTGGCGTAGCTGTCGCCGGCGGTCGAGCCGTCGTTGACGTAGTAGGCCTTGCCAACGTTGGCGATCAGGAAGGCCTCGTCACTCTGGTCGACGACGCCATCCGCCGTCGAGATGCGCACCAGCGCGGAGTTGCCGCTGGCCGCCTGCGTGGGCGTCCAGCTGGCTTGCCCCGCGCCCTGGGCATTGATGCCTGCGGTGGCGACGGCTGTCCAGTGCTGGCCGCCATCAAGGGAAACCTCGACCGTGACCAGGGTGCCCTGGACCAGGCCGGCCGAGCGCCACGTGATGGTCGCTGCCTTGCCTACCACCAGCTTCTCCAGCCCGTTGGGGCCGGTCAGCTGCAGATAGGTGCTGGCGCTGGGCGTTGCGCCGGCCGTGTTGCCATAGGCGCCGATGTCGATGCGGCCGCCATTGGGCGCCGGCTCCTTGCTGAAGGCGCTGGCCGCGTCGCCGCGGTCCACGGCGGCCGAGTCGGCGCGCAGGTGCACGTCGCCGGCCGCCTCGTTCACATAGCCCGGCGTGCCCGTCAGGCCGTGGGTGTCCTGGCCCAGTTCGTAGGCCCAGTCGGCCCGCGTCGCCAGCGTCTTGCCTTCCCACGAGCCCAGCTTGGCGTTGGTGCCCAGGGCAAACAGGTTGTAGTCGCTCGCGAAGTCGTCCTGCGACGTCTTGTCCACGCTGATGGCGTAGCCGCTGCCGCGAACGTCAAGGATGTTGTTGGCGATGCGGACATCCTTGCTGGCGTTGCGCACGACGATGGCGTCGCCGCTCGTGATGATGGTGTTGTTCTCCACCGTGGGCCGCACGCCGTTGACCAGGGTGGTGCTGTCCAGCAGCACGCTGGCGCCGCCGTTGCCGACGATGCGGTTGTTGCGGATCTGCGTGCTGGCGCCGTTGACCGTCACCGCCACGCCGCCGGCCGTGTTGTTCTCGACCAGGTTGCCCAGCACCTGCCCGCCGCTGCCGCTGGCGGAAACGCCGGTGACGTTGTTGAACACATGGTTGCCCTGGGCGATGCCGGTGCCGCTGACGGCGATGCCGATGGCGTTCTCCTTCACCTCGTTGCCGGTGCCCAGCGCGCCGCCGGACAGGGACAGGCCGCTGCCGTTGATGCCGGTCTGGCCCTTCACGGTATTGCCGCTGACCTGCACGTTCCCGGCCGCACCGATGCCCCCCTTGCCGCTGCCGTTGCCCTGCACGGTGTTGCCGCTGACCTTGGCGAGGTCTGCCGCCGCGCTGGCGTTGTTGTTGTCGATGGCGATGCCGCCGCCGGCGTTGCCGGTCACGGTGTTGCCCAGCACCTGCTGGCGGGCACCGTGCAGTTCCATGCCCACGCCGCTGTTGTCCTTGACCACGTTGGCGCTGATGCGCGCATCCGCCGCGTTCACGTAGACGCCACGCAGGCCGGTGTTGTTGCTCACCTCGCTGCCGGTCATCGTGAAACCGGTGTTGCCGGTGCCCACGAAGATGGCATTGGTGCTGCCGCCATTGCCGTTGCCGTAGACGCGGCTGTCCACTATGGCGATGCCGTCGGAGTCGACGCCGTCGGCGATCATGACGCCGGTCAGTGCCCCCGTGATGGACAGGTTCTGCAGGGTCACGTCGTCGGCGCCCTGGAACTCGAACACCGCCGTGCCGCTGGCCTTGTTGCCGCGGTTCAGCACCGTGGCGTGGGTTTCAGCGCCCTGGATGGTGACGCCGGTGTCCTGGGCCACGACGAAGATGTTGGTGCCCAGCGTGTAGTTGCCGGTGTCCACCAGGATCACGTCGCCCGGGTTCAGATCATAGGCCAGCAGGACGGCCTGGATGGAGGCCTTGGGTTTGTCGGGCGTCAGGCCGTCGTTGGCGTCGTTGCCCACGGCCGAGGCGTACTCGTCGCCGGCCAGCGAGTTGTCGTTGACGTAGTAGGTGCGGATCCGGCCCAGCACCTCGAAACGCGCGTCCGAGGTGTCGGACACCGTCGGCGTGGAGACCGACACGACGCGGACTTCGTAGTCCTTGCCGGCCGGGAACAGTGCGGCATCCACGTTCCAAAGGTAGCTGCCGTCGTTGGCTTCGCCGCTGGCGATGCGGGTGAAGTCCGCCTGGCCGGCGCCGCGCACCTCGATGTTGACGGTGCCGGCAAAGCCGGTGGAGCGCCAGCGCAACTCGACCTGGCTGTTCTGCCCGATGCGCTCGCCGCCGTTGGGCGACAGCACGGTGATGAACTGCGCCGGGCTGCGGCCCGCCTGGGCCGTGTTGCCATAGGAACCGATGTTGACGTAGCCGCCGTTGGTGGCCGGCTCGTTGCCGAAGGCGTCGGTCGCACGGCCGCGGTCGATGGTCACCGCCTGTTCGGCGCTGGTCAGCGCCTGGGCGGCCACCATGACCGGCAGGCCGGCCTGGCCCACGACGGGCGCCAGGCCGCTGCCGCCGGCAAAGCCGCCATAGCTGCTGCGCTCGTGGAAGTCGTCGTCAGAGCCGTTCTGCTGGGCATTGACGTAGCCGAGCACGTCGTCGGCGCCGTCCATGTCGACGAAGCCGGCGTCGGCAACCAGGCTGTTGGCGTCGGTGAAGCTGCCGCCGCGCCAGTCGGCCAGCGTGCGGCGCTCCTGGCCCTGCCACAGGCCCACCTTGGCGGTACCGGCCAGGAACAGGTTGTAGTCGGACGTGAAGCCCGTCTGCGCGGTGGCCGACACCGAGATGGCATAGCCCTGGGTGCTGCCCAGGATGTTGTTGGCCAGGTGCAGGTTCTTGCCGGCCAGCACAGTCAGCGCGTTGCCGGCGAGCTGAACAACGGTGTTGTTGACGAACTCCAGGCCGTTGGCCGAGGCGATTTCGACGCCGCCCAGGCTGTTGGCGTAGACCAGGTTGTTGTGGATGTTGACGCTGGTCGCGCCGCCGCTCGGGTCGTCGATGCGCAGGCCGGTGGCGTTGGAGTAGACGGTATTGGCCGCCAACTCCGCGCGGTCGGTCTGCACGCCCACCTTGGCGTTCGCGTAGACACGATTGTTGGCGATGCGGCTGGTGCCGCCGGTGGCCTTGACGCCCGAGTCGTTGCCGAACACGACGTTGCTGGCGACGACGGCGTTGCTGGCCGAGATGCCCCAGGCGCCGTTGCCAGTGCTGCCGGACACCACGTTGCCGGCCACGATGGCGCCGCTGCCCGTGATGCCGGCGTCGCGATTGGCCCAGATGCGGTTGCCGTTGCCGGCCGCCAGGTCCGTGTCGCCCACCAGCGTCTGCACGCCGGCCACGCTGTTGCTGACGCTCAGGCCATAGCGGTTGTCGTGGCCGTTGTTGCGCTGGATGCGCGCAGCACCTGCCGCGCTGAAGCGCATGCCCCATTCGCCGTTGTCGTGGGCCTCGTTGTCCAGCGCCGCCGTGAAGGCCACGCTGACGTCGATGCCCTGCTTGGCGTTGTTCCAGACGCTGGCATGGCTCAGCGTGTCGAACTCGCCGCCGATGACGATGCCGCTGCCGCCGTTGCCGAAGGCACGCAGCCCGTCGTAGGTGGCGAACTTGCTGGCGCCAGCGATGACGATGCCGTCGCCGGCATGGCCAGAGGCCGTGATGTTGGCGGCCTGGAAGCCTTCAGAGTCGGCATGGACGTTGAGACCCTGCCTGGCGCCTTCCAGCGTCAGGTTGCGCACGGTGACGAAGTCGGCGTCGCTCAGCTCGATCAGGGCCTGCGTGCGGTTGCCGGTGATGGCCGGGAACAGACGGGCGATCTTGCTCAGGTCGGCCGGGCCAGTGATGGTGAAGCCTTCGTCCTGGCCCAGCTCGGCCAGCGCACCGGTGACGGACTGGTCGAGGGCGCCGGCGGTGCCGGTGATGGCGATGTTGTCGATCAGCGCGTAGTCGCCTGCCGCGACGTGCAGCGTGTCCTGGGCCTTGAGCTCATAGGCGCGCAACAGGTTGACCGGGTTGGCCTTGGGGGCATCCGCAGACTTGCCGGTGTTGCGGTTGCTGCCGGTCGTGGCGTCGACGTAGTACTGGGTGCCGTCCTGCGGCACGCTGAAGGTCTCCTGGGCGCGGTCGATGACCTCGGGCTGTTGCACCAGCGAGACCTGGATGCGCAAGCCTTCGGTACCGAAGGCGATGCCGCTGTCGTCGCCCGGGCGCCAGATGAACTCGCCCGTGTCCGCCGTGGAGGCCGTGATGGTTTTGAGCAGCTTGGGGCCGTCCGGCGTGTCCTGCAGCAGGTCGATGCGCACGGCGGAGTCGCCGCGGTTGTTGACCGTCTCCCAGCGGATGACCTGCGGCTCGTGGGCCTCCCAGTCGGTGTAGAGGTCCGGCCAGCGCAGCATGATCTTCGTGGCCGTGGCATCCGGCGCCTCGTGGCTGCCGGCGCCGTAGGCGCCCAGGTCGGGGATGTAGCCATCGGCAACGACGGCCACCATGGCGCCATCGATCTGCACGTCGTTGGCCGTTCCCGTGTTGCGGTCCGCGCTGATGACGATCTTCGCGAAACGCGTGCCGGCGGCGACGTCCACGCGGCCGCCCACCAGTTCCCAGCGGTCCGCTGCCTTGGTGGAGTCCACCTCGAGTTGGCCCAGCACCGTGGTGCCGTCGGCGGCCAGCAGTTGCACCATCACATGGCCGGCGTCGCGCTGGCTCTCCGCCAGCGTCTTGAGGCGGGCGCTGAAGACCAGATCCAGCGCACCACCGTCGAGCTGCGCGGCGCTGTAGCCGGCGGCGAGCAGGTCCACGCGTTGTGCTACGTCAACGCTCTTGGCGTTGCCGCCCTGCACGTAGTTGCTGCCCTCATAGCCACCGCTGGTCTTGACGGTGACGTCGCCGTTGGTGGCCCAGCCCGCTAGGCCCGCTTCGAAGCCGGCGTTGGCCAGCAAGTTGCGGTAGGCGGTGGACTGGCCCAGGTCCAGCCAGGCGTTGCTCGCATCCACGTCGGGGCTGCTGGCGCGCAAGCCGGCGACCACGTCGGTCAGGCGGAAGTTGCCGTTGGCTGCATCGACGAGGCGTGGGCGCGCCCAGTCGGGGTTGACCGACGTCGCGCCGATGGAGTGCAGGTCGTAGCGCGCCACGTCCATCTGCCAGTCCAGCACGTCGGCGAAGTCCTTGGTCCAGAAGACCAGCTTGCCGGCACCCGTCTTGTACAGGTTGTTGTAGTCGCTGAAGAAGCCCGCCTGCGAGTCGTTGGCGACATAGATGTCGTACCCGCCCTCGGACCACAGGATGTTGCCCTGGATCTCGACGTTGCGGCTGCCGTCGACGACGCGGATGTTGTCGCCCGTCTTCGCGTAGAAGGTGTTCTGGGCGATGCGTACGTCCGTCGTGCCGGTGATCTGCAGGCCGGCCTGCACGTTGCGGTCGAACACGTTGTGCTGGACCTTGAGGCCGCCCATGGCTGCCGTCACGTCGATGGCGACCTGGTTGGCCGTGAAGCGGCTGTACTGCACAGTGCCGGTGAAGGCCGCGACGCCGCGCCGGTTGTCACGGAGGTCCATGGCAAGGTCCAGCGACGTGCCGCCCAGCGTTCCCGAACCGGTCACGGCAACGGTGCTGCCGCTGATCTCCTGGCGCTGGGCGCTGGCGTTGACCAGCACCAGGCCGGTGGCGTTGCCGCTCAGCTGGTTGACGCCGGACCCGGCCATGAAGCCCAGGCCCTGGTCGCCCGCCACCGAGGCACGCACGCCCACGGTGTTGCTGGAGATCAGGTTGCTGGACAGCGCGGCAGCGGCGGCATAGCGCACGCCGGTGGCGGCACCGCTGATGCGGTTGCCGTCGATCAGGCCCGTGAAGGCTGCGGCGATGTCGAGGCCCGTGTTGCCGCCGGTGATAAAGTTGCCGCGGATGCGGCCCGAGGCGACAGCCGTCAGCTCGATGCCCGTCAGGGTCGCGTTGACCGTGTTGAAGCTCAATGTCAGGTTGCTGGCGGCGCCAACCTTGATGCCGGCGATCGTGTTGTGGTCCACCAGCGCACCGCTCACGCCGTTGCCGATCATGAGCTGGCCGGCGATGCGGTTGGCCGTGGCCTGCGCGCCGCTGCCGCTGCGCAGCTCCAGCGAAGCGATGGTGGACTCGGTGACCGTGGCGCGGTGGCCGTCGACGATGACCGCGCCGGCATGGATGCGCTGCAGCAGCACGTCGCTGGCGGCGATGGTTAGTTTGCCCAATGAGCCGGCGTCGCCATACAGCGCCACGCCGGCGTCGTCGGCCGCGATGTTCACGTCGCCATGGGCGCCGATCACGATGATGCCATCGCCGGCGCCCAGGTCGTTCGCGTCCAGGATGCTCTGCACCGTCACGCCGGCCGAGGCGTCGGCGACGAAGGTGCGGGTGATCTGCTGGCCCATGGTGCGGGCATAGGTCTCGGGCTGGCCGCTGGCTGCATCGAGCCAGGCCAGCAGCGTGCGGCCGCCGGCGTCGGTCGTCACGGCCACGTGAGTGCCGCGGCCGCCAGTCAGGCTGAGGCCGACACCGGACGCATCGCCCGGCACTTCCTCCACGAAGGCGCTGCCGTCAAAGCGCAGCGCGTAGAGGCGGCTGTCCAGCGCCACCCCACCAGGCGCGCTCAGCCACACCAGGCGCAGCGTAGAGCCGCCGGCGCTGAGCGTCGGGTTGGAGGGCAGTTCGTGTCCGCCGGGGACGCCGTAGCGACCAATCTCCAACGGCGTGCGGGCCGCGTCGTTGCCATAGGCCACGACGGCGATGGCCGCGCCCTGGTCGGCCTGGGCCTGCCAGGCCGCGTACAGCTTGCCTTGGAAGTAGGCTAGGCTGGGCTCGGCGGCTGCGCCGGTGGAGCCGGCCAGCACAGTCCAGCCGTTGCCGGCGAGTTCCTGCACGACCACGCGGTGCTCGCCATTGACGGTCTCCGTCCAGGCGGCGGCCACACGCGTGCCGTCGCAGGCCAGCGTCAGGCCTTGCAACTCTGAGCCGCTGGTCAGGACCGGCAGTGCGTTCCAGTGCCCGTTCTCGTAGCGGTTGACCTTGACGGCGCCGGCCTCGATCCAGGCGACGACCGGGCCGTTGCCCGTCGTCACGACTTGCGATTGGCTGGCTTGATGGCTGCCGGACAGGTTGCCCAGGTCAACCCAGCCCTGCCCTGCCGCGAAGCGGGCCGCGTGAATGTCGCCCTGCGACGTCCAGGTCAGCACCGGTGTCCCGTTGGCGTCGATGGCGAGGGCCGCGTCGGCGGCCGAGCCCGCGATGCTGCCCAGGTCAGTCCAGCTGCCGTTGTCCAGCTTGGCGACCTTGATGCTGTGCTCGCCATTGCGCATGTCGGTCCAGGCGATGTACTGCGCGCCGCCCGGAGCGATGGCCACGGCCGGCTGGCTGGACAGGCCTTGCGAGAGCTGGCCGAGGTCACCCCAACGGCCCCGTTGGACGATGCCGTCGGGCAGGCCCGGCATGGCGCCACGGTCCATCGTGTAGTCGACGGCCTGCAGCGTCGGCGCCGCAGTTGCTGCGGGCGCCGTGAAGCCGGCATCGTCGCCGTTCCCGCCGAACTGGATGACGTTGCCCGAGCCACCGCTGGCCTCGACCCGGCCGAAGCCCTGGGTGCCGTCGATGAAATCGTCACCGCCTTCGCCGAACAGCAGGTCGTTGCCGCCCTGCCCATACAGCTTGTCGCGGCCCGAGCCGGCCTCGTTGCCGCCGGTGCCGAAGTCGCCGTACAGGTAGTCCACGGCGTTGTCGTCGCCCGCGCCGCTGAGCGAGTGGCCGTAGAGCGTGTCGTGATCCGCGCCACCCAGCATCACGTCGGAGCCGGCGCCGCCCATCAGCGTGTCGTCGCCTGCACCGCCCTCGATGACGTCGTCACCGCTGCCGCCATCGATGACGTCGTTGCCGGCAAAGCCATAGAGCCTGTCGTCGCCTGCACCGCCGACGATCTGGTCGGCGCCATCGTCGGAGCCGTAGACCTGGTCGTTGCCGTCGCCGGCATCGATGGTGTTGAGGCCGTGTCCCGCGTGGACGATGTCGTCGCCCGCGCCGGCCGTGATGTCATCGTTGCCCCACCCGCCGTCCATCAGGTCGTTGCCGGCGCCCCCGGCGATGCGGTCATCGCCCCATTCACCGAACAGCTTGTCGGCCGCGCCGTCGTCGCTGCCATCAACCGCGAAGCCGACGAGGGTGTCGTCGCCCAGGTGGCCGTAGACCGTGTCGGCTCCCAGGCCGCCGTAGAGGGTGTCGTTGCCGGCACCGCCATCGATCCAGTCATCGCCAGCGCCGCCGTCGATGCGATCGTCGCCGCCCAGGCCATGGATTTCGTCCGCACCAGCGCCGCCGTCAATCCAGTCGGCACCGACGTCGGAGCCGTAGATGAGGTCCTTGCCATCGCCGCCCGCAAGGCGGTCGCCATCGCCGTTGCCGGCGACGAGCAAGTCGTCGCCCGCGCCGCCGGAGAGGTCGTCCGCGTCGTCGCCGCCATAGAGCTGGTCGGCGGCGCTGCCACCAGTGATGCGGTCCTTGCCGCCATAGCCGTAGGCCGTGGTCGCAATGCCCAGCGCCGACACGTCCAGCGTGTCGTCGTCACTGTCACCCTCCAGCAGGATGTCGCTCGCGGACACCTGGCCGGCGGCGAGCACGCCGCCGCCCTGGCCCTTGTCCGCATTGCGGTAGTCGGCACGCATCGTCAGCCTGCCAGCGGCCTGAACCTTGCCAGCAATACTGATCGCGTCGCCTGCCTGGAGCGTCACCGCGCCGGCCACGGCGCTGATCTGCGCGGCGCTGCCGACTTCGATGTTTTCGCCGTCAGCGTTGCTGTCGAGTGTCGTCAGCCGCACGTCGCCGCGCGTCGCTGCGACCTGGTCGACCTGCAGCGCACCCGCGGTTTCCGCCAGGTAGACGTCCTTGGACGCGTTCGCACGCACCAGGCCGGCGCTGTCGATCTCGACGTCGTTCAGCAGCGCGCCAATGGCACCGTCTTGAGCAGTCAACGTGATCTTGCCGCCGATGACATCGGCTGCCGCGTCGTTCAGCGCGTCGACGATGCCACCGTCGGCGGCCGCCAGCGTCACGTCGCGCGCCCCTGTCGACTGCACCTGGCCCAGGCGCAGGTCCCCGGCCGTCTCGGTCAGCTGGATGCTGCCGTTGGTGCGCACGTCCACGTGGCCCGTCCCCGTTACATCGGCATTGGCCGTGACGTCAATGCGCGTGGCACCCGGTTCGGCCTTGACGGCGATGTTGCCGTCTGCCTTCAGCAGGGCGAAGTTGGTTTGGGTGTCAATCTCCGTGCCGCCGGTGCCGAAGATGGCCAGCGGTGCGATAAAGGCTGGGCCCGAGCCGTCGGGTTTGTAGTGGTTGACGTATGAAGCGGTGGCACCCGCGGTGCCGCCCGAGATCGTCTCGGTCACGTCCACCACGTAGCTGCCCAGCACCTGGGACGCGGCCGTCTGCATCAACGTGGGGCGCAGCAGCAGATCGATGTCGCCACCAGCTTGCAGCAGGCCGACGTTGAGCTTGCCAGGGTTGGCGCCACCGCGGTCCAGCAGCGCCAGGCCCAGGGCCAGCTCGCCACCGGCCAGGGCCGTCAGGCCTGCCTCGCGACCGGCGCTCGCGACCAACTGGACGTCAAGGCGCTGGCCTTGGCCGATGTCGCCTTTGGCGTCCAGGGCCACGGTGTTGCTGCGCAGCTTCTGGGCGTCTGATACGGAGCGGACGTCGCCGTCCGTGGTGACAGTGGTCGTGCCAATGGGGTTGTCGATCAGGCCGGTCAGTGCGACGTTGCCACCGCTCTCGATGTTGATGGCCGTCGGCCCGTACTCGTTGACGATGTCGAAGCCGAGCTCGTTGCGCTCGGTGGCGATGGTCACCTTGGCATGGCCGCTGAGGTCCACCGGGTTGATGTCGCCGACCTGGAGTTCCTTGCTGGAATGGTTGATGAGGTCGACGGTCTCGTAGCTGTGGCGGCTGATCAGCGTGCCCAGCGAGCCTTCGATGCGACCCATGTTGGACAGCGGCAGCAGCGGCTGGGCGTTGGTCGCGAAGCGCACGGTGCCGGCATTGCCGTCGTTGTCGATACCGTCGACGACGATGAGGCCGGCCTGCTCGTGGGCGGTCACGCCCTGGGCTTCGACGATGTGGCCCGCCTCGTCCACGACCAGGCGCGGCACCGGAGCCGACAGCAGGATCAGGTCGCCGTCATAGTGGATGACGCGCTGGCGGTTGTTGAGCTCCGTTTCCTCGTGGTCGGCCTGCTCCCAGGGCAGCGCCGAGAAGCCATCGGCATCGCTGCTGGCATCGGGCCGGCTGCCGGCCACGATGGCCTCCACGTCGATGGCACGGCTGGCCAGCGAGGCGCCGTCGTCCACTTGGATCAACGAGGCCTGTTGCTGCATGGCCCAGGCGTGCGATTCCGGCGCGCCGGCAATGCTGCCGCCGTCCGAATAGGCGTGCGAGTTCAGGTTGGCGTTCTGGTGGGCCGCCGTCACGTCAAGGGCGTCCACGCCCTTAAGCTGGGCGCCGCCAGCCACATTGACGCGGGCGTTCGAGTTGAAGAAGGTGCGAGCCTTGGAGTCCGGGTCGGAATACAAGACCGAACCGGCCGATGCCTCAGCGGCGGCTCCAATCCGCGACTCGTCCACCTGGGCCAGCAGGTTGAGCTTCTTGTCGCTGGCCACCAGCGCGCCCGCGCCGATGTTGACCTGCGTCTCGCGGGCCGCGCCGCCGAAGTTGTCGTCGCCGGCGTTGCCGATGGTCCACCAGGCGTTGGCGGAACCACCCGAGCCGAGGAAGGCGTAGGCAAAGGAGTCGGCGGTGCTGCTGCCCTCGGCGCCCATGGTGGCCTTGAGGTCCACGTCGCCCTTGGCTTTGAGCCTGGCGTCGGCAGCGATCGCGGTGGTGGTCGTCGGCAGGGCCTGCACCAACGAATCCGCGCCGTTGCTGGAAATGCCTGCCGCCGCGCCGCCCGCATAGGCGGTGCCGACGGCGACCACGCGGTTGTCGGCCGTGACGCCGATGCTGCCGCCGGCATCGATCTGGGCGCCAGTGCCAACGTTGGCGGTGGAGGATTGCGTCAGGTAGATCTTGACGTCGGAATGGCCGAAGCCGCCGACCAACGCGCCCGCACCCGCACCGGCCTGCGCCGCTGCGGTGCCGTGGTTGCGCGAGGCGATCTCGACATTGCCGGTCGCGCTGATTTGCGCGCCATTGCCGAGGCCGGCTGTGACGGTGGGCGACTCGTTGACAAGCGCATCCGCGCCGACGCCGGCGACGCCCAGTGCGAAGCTGGGCGCCACGGCCACGGCACGGCTCACGCCGTCGATGCCGAGGTCGTTGTTGGCGGAGACGAGCCCGCCGGCGCCAACCAGGCGCTGGCTGTTGCCATCGAGGGCGCCCGTCAAGTCGGCAGCCAGCCACTGCTGACCACTCGCGCCGGTGGCATCCAGGTCCAGGCCTTCGACGCCGACGTACTGCGCGCCGACGCCGGCCGCCGTGATGTTGACGGCCGCGCCGCCCGGGGTGGTGCTGAGCAGGAAGCCGTTGGCGTCGATGCGCTTGACGTAGTAGGTCTGGCCGCTGACCAGGCCGGCAATGGCCTTCTCGCCGAAGCGGGTCAGCGTGTGCGTGGCGGTGTCGGCCGCGGCGCTGCGCGACAGGTTGACGAAGACGTCGGTGCCATCACCCTTGATAGGGCCGGTCGACAGCTTGATGGCGTCGGCATCCACGCGGTAGACGTAGTAGGTGCCGTTGTTGCCGAGGCCGCCCAGCGACGTGCCGGACGTGGTGTAGGTGATCTTGTCGCCGGTCCGCAGCGCCGTGCCGTTGACCGGCGCGGGCAGGTAGATGCGGTCGCCGTCGGCATCGACCGATGAGCCGTAGAACGCGGGTGCGTAAGGGCCGCGGTAAGTGACGGCCTGGCCGTCAGCAAAGCCATGGTTGGCCAGCATGATCGCATCGGTAGCGGCATTCGCTGCCGCGCCCGAGAAGACCGCCAGGCCCTGGGTCACCTGCGCCAGGCTGGTGCCGAGCTTGACCGTATAGGCGTCGATGACGCGCACGAAATAGGACTGGCCCTTGACCAGGCCGGCGATGCCGCTGCCGCCGTTGGCATGGTCGTAGACCATCTGGTCGCCCGTGGCCAAGCCGTGCGGGCTGGCGAAGCGGATGATGTCGGCCTTCGCGTCGACGTTGCCGGCGGCGAAGGGGTTGCCCAGCACGACGGTGTCCGCGTCGATGACGATGACGCCATAGGACTTGTCAGCGACCAGCCCGCCCAACGCAGCATGGCCTTCGCCGGGTGCGTATTGGATGCGGTCGCCGGTGGCTAGGCCGTGGGCCTGCGCCGTAGTGATGCTGTTGGCCGTGGTGTCGACCGAGGCGATGCTGCCGTCGGACAGCGAGGCCGGTGCGCCATGCACGGCCTCGATGGTGACGTCCTGCGCCTTGATCTCGCTGCCCGCACCGGCCAGCGCCGTGACCGTGGGCGTGGCAGTGGCTGTGGCATCGACCTTGCCGAAGCTGCCGGCCAAAGCAATGTTAAGGCCCTGGGCCAGCGCATCGGCATCGGTGAGGCTGCTGGCGCGCAGCACGGCGTTGCCTGTGGTCTCCACCTTGGCGTTGGTGCCCAGCTGAGCCTGCACGGTCGGCTTGACCGTCGCGGTCACGTCCGAGCCGCTGCCGGAGAACCCGGCAACATTGGTGCTCTCGGCATGGGCCAGCGCGCGGTCCACACCTTCGGCCTGCAGGTCCAACGATGCGGCGTTGATGCTGGCACCGTTGCCCACCAGGGCCTTCTCCGAGCTGGAAGCGGTGGCGGTCGCATCGAGGAAACCGACGCCCGCCAGCCCGGCCATGAAGCCGTTGCCATCGGCCTGCGCGAGGTTGACGCCATCGGCATGGACGGCGACCTGCGAGCCGGCTGTCAGTCGCGCATTGGCATTGACCAGCGCCTGCACGTCCGGCGTTGCGAAAACCGTGACGTCAGAACGGGCGGCGCTGCTGGCGGCGACCACCGGTGCGTCCGCATTGGCGAACGCGCCGGCCAGGCGGCCGTCAGCGGGTCGCAGCGCCACGCCGGTGGACGGGTCGACGTTGTAAGCCGCGTGCACGGCAATGCCACCGCCGGCGTTCAACGTGCCGCCCGCGCTGGCGATGACGTCCGGGTCAAGCGTTGCACGGGAGCGGCTGTAGCCTTCGGTGGCACCGCCCACAGTCAGTGCGCGCACGTCGGTCTCGACGCGATGGTCGGCAGCAGCGAGCACATCGACGTCGCCAGTGCTGCTCAGCAGCGTGCCGTCACCGATGGCGGCACGGACTTCCGGCCGAACATCGGCAATGGCTGCATTGGCCTGGGCGGCGACAAGGCCGCCGGTCAGCGCGCTGACATCCACATCGGCCGTGATCTCGGAGCGGGCCGCCACCTCCACATCGCCCACGCCGCCGGTCTGGCCGATGCGCGCATTGGCGCCGATGGTCGCGGCGACTTCGTTGACATTCGCCTTGCCGACGGTGAGTTTGGCAAAGCTCGGGCCTACGGCTGCGGCGCCAACGGTGGCGCCGGAGGTTTGCAGCTTCAGCGTCTGGTCGGCGTCGGCCGTGACGGACAGCGAGGCCGCCTTGCCGACGATGCCGCCCTCCGCCAGAGCCGCTTGCACAACGCTGGCGTCATTGACGAAGGAGACGGAGGCACCCAGCCCCACGAGGCCACCGGCGGCGGCGACCGTGCGCTGGACGATGTTCTCGTCCAGCTCGGCGGCGATCACGACGTCGCCGCCGGCCGCAAGGCTGCCGGCGACACTGGTGCGCGCGTTGTGCGCGACGTTCAGCACCGCGACGGCACCACCGACGCCGACGAGACCCACAGCTCCGCCACCCACGGTGAGTTGGGCCTGGCTGGCGTCCTTGGCCTGCACGGCGATGTCGTCACCGGCCGTGACCTGGGCGCCCGCTTCCACGGTGGCCTGCGTGCCCTTGGTCTCGGCCGGGTTGGCCAGCAGGGCCTTGATGCCGGCGGCATTGGCCGACTTGGCGTTGACGCTGCCACCTGCACCGGCATTGATCTTTGCCAGGCGCTCGGAAGCGCTGGTGCGGCCATCAGCGGTGTTGCCCTTGGCATAGCCATTCAACAGGCCGCCCACGCGGGCGCCCTCCCCACCGGCCTGATCAGCGGCAAGCTGGTCCATGCGCACGTTCTTGTCGTTCTCGAAGGCGTTGTCGGTAGCGTTGTCGCTGTTGGAATAGGCGCCGGACAGCGGTGTGCCCAGCGACCAGACCGAGACGGCCCCTGCCAGGCCCACGACGCCACCGCCCGCACTCATCGTGAAGCCGCGGTGGTCGGCCTGCTGCGAGGCTTCGATGGTCACGTCGTCCTTGGCGCCGACCTTGGCGCCGGCCTTGACGGTCGCGTTCGTGTCGTTCTTGACGCTGCCGATGTCGATCGCGCCGGCAATGCCGACCACGCCGCCGGCCAGCGAGCCGGCAAAGGAGCGCGTCTGCACCGTGTTGGCTGCGCGGACGTTCACGTCCTGGTCCGCCGATGCGGCGGCCTGGTCGCGTTCGTTGATCCTGGCGCCGGTGTCCACCAGCGCCGTCGTATTGGAGTCGATCAGCGTCACCGCGACGCCGCCGGCGATGCCGGCCACGCCGGCACCGGCCGCGGCGGCCAGGTGGGTCACGCTTTCGGCGGAGGTGGCTTGCACGTTCACGCCTGCGGCACCGTCCAGTTGCGCATTCGCGCCCACGATGGCGGTCGTCGTCTTGCCGAGGTTGAGCACGCCCACCGATGCGCCCAGGCCGGCCACGCCGGCACCGATGGCGCCGGAGAAGACGCGCATGCGACTGCTGTCGTCGGCCGTCACGTCCAGCGTGCCGCCGGCCATGACGCTGGCGCCGGCACCGATCGTGGTGGTCGTCGTGTTGTTGACGATGGGCACGCTGACGGAGCCACCAATGCCCGCCGTGCCACCGCCAACGCCGGCGTTGACCATGACGAGGCTCTCGTCGGCGCTCGCGCCGACGCTCACGTCTGCCCTCGCATTGACGCTGGCGCCGGCACCGATGGCCGCGCTGGTGTTCATCGCGACACTGCTGACACCCACAGCCGGCGCGACACCGGCACCGGCCGCGATGCCGATGGAGCCGCCCACGTCGAGCTGATAGAGGTCGTTGGACGCACCCACGTGGACGGACTGCCTCGCCGCAGCGGTTGAAAGATCGGTGTTGACCTGTGCACCGTCGCCCACGCGCGCGCTGACCGTCGAGTCGACGACGCTGACGCCTGCGGCGACCGACACGGCCGCCGCGCCGGAGCCGCTGCCGGACACGGCCCAGTTCTTCAGGCTGTCGCGGTTGGTGGCGCTGATGGCCAGGCCCTGTACGGCCTCGGTGGCCAGCGCCGTGTCGCGCAGTTGGGTGAACAGCGGATCGTTGCCGCGGTCGTCCTGGCCGTCATGGTCGCCGTCGACGGCCGTGCTGACCGGCGCAAAGCGCAGGTCGGCGGCGGTCGGGCGCTGGCCGTTGGCGATGCCCGCGGCGACCGACAGGTTCTTGCCGCTGCCGGCCGAGAAGGATTCGACCAGGTCCCCGGTGGCGGCCTGGATGGCGTCCTGGCCATCGGCGGTCACCTTGGCGCCCTGGCCCACGAAGGCCTCGACCTTCTTGGTGACGACCGGTACACCGACTGCCGCGCCCACGGCGGCCGAACCGCCCAGGGCCAGCGTGCCGGCGATGTTGGTGGAGTCGAGCTTGTCGTCCGCGGCGATGGCGATGCTGCCGCGAGCATGGACGTCGCCCGCACCCAGGCTGGCGCTGGCATCCAGCGGGTCGTCACCGATGAAGGCGCGCACCGTCACGTCGGCCACCAGCACGCCGGCTGCGCCGGCCACACCGGCCGTGCCGCCGGCGGAGCCGGCCGCGGCGACCGAGGTGAGGGTCTCTTGCGAGGCCGCATCCACGCGGATGTTGCCGCCCACGCTGGCCGCGGCGCCGGAGCCGATCTGGGCTTCGGTCGTCTTGCCCAACTTGTTCACGCCGGCGCCGGCGCCCACGCCGGCCGTGCCGCCCAGGGCGACGGAGCCGCCGATAGCCAGCAGGTCGGTGCGGTCCTTGGCCAGCACCTGCAGGTCGCCCGCGGTCGTGGTGACGGCCACGCCGTCGCCCACGGTGGCGCGTGTCGTCTCGTTCAGCACGTTGACGACGGCCGATCCGGCCACGCCGGCGGTGCCGCTGCCGGCACCGGCCGCGGCGATGGTGCGAACATCTTCGGCCGAGTCGGCCTTGACCGTGATGTCGGCATCGGCGCCACGTGTGGCCAGCTTGGCCTGGTCGCCCACGGTCGCTTCGACGCGGTCCGTGTGCACCAGCGTTGTGTTCGACACACCCACGCCTGCATCGGCGCCCACGGCTAGTTGGCCAGCCACCTGCAGGCTCTTGAGCTGGCCGCTGGCCAGCACGTCGATGGCGCCGGCATCGACCTTGGCGGCCTGGCCGACAGTGGCCGTCGTGGCCGTGTCCATGACCAGCACACCGACGGACCCGCCCACGCCCACGCTGGTGCTGAGGCCCGCGGCCGCAGCCACCGACAGGACGTCCTCGTCGCTGGCGGCGCGCACGGCGACGCGGCCTTGGGCGTCCACGTCCGAGCCCTGGCCGATGGAGGCCGCGGTGTTTTTGTGGAAGACGCCCACGTCCACGCCTGCGGTGACGGCCGTGCCGTCCTTCAGCGCCGCGGCGAGCGCGCCGGCGGCAGAGACGATGCTGGTGTGGTCCTTGGCCTCGATGGTCACCGACTGCGTGGCCGGCGCATTGACGATGCGATGGTTCACGTCGACGTTGCGGCCCAGGCTGGCTTCGGTCACCTCGTCGAAGACGTTGACGACCACCGAGCCGCCGACGGCCGTGTCTCCGCTGCTGACGCCCGCACCGGCAGCGCCGGAGCTCACGTACTTGCTGTCCGGCACCAGCGGGATCTTGCCGTTGGGGTCGAGTTGGGCGAGCAGCGGGTTGACCGCCGCGTCGGCGCTCACGACGATGGCACCGGGGGCGTCGAGGCTGGCGTGGTCGCCGACCGCGGCCACCGTGTCGTTGTCCAGCACTGTCACGGCGAAAGCCGCGCCCACGCCGCGATTGCCGCCCAGGGCGCCGCCGCCGGCCAACGTCTGCTGGCCGATGCGGCTCTTGGCGGCCACGGTGAGGTATTCGCTGGCTTGCAGCTCGGCACCGGCGCCCACGCGGGCCTCGGTGTTCTGATGGACGACGGCCACGGCGGCGGAGCCGGCCCAGCCTTCGTCCTTGCCGCCGCTGGACGCGGCCGCGGTGGTGCGGAAGTCACTGCTGCCGTCGGCGGCCACATTGCCGGCGGTGACGGACACGTTCCTTCCTTCCAGCTTTGCGCCATCGCCCACCAGGGCGCGGCCGCTGATTTCGGCGGCCGTCACGCTGACGGCCGCGCCAACGCTGGTGTCCGTGGCAATGCCGTTGGCGTTGCCACGGGCCTGGTTGGTCGCATCGGCATCGGTGCTGGCGGCCACACTCAGGTCGCCGCCCGCCTTCAGTTCTGCGCCCGCGGCCACGCTGGCCGTGTTGCGCAGGTGCAGCGACGTGACGCTGACCACCGCGGCCACGCCCACGTCGGCAGCCTTTATGCTGGCCTGCTCGTCCGCCTTGGCGTCAGCCGCGTCGGCGCCATCCTTGGCCTTGGGTACGTCCTTGTCGCTGGCCTCAGCGTTGGGGTTGTTCTTGACCTGGCCTTCGGCCTCCGTGTCGGCGCTCTTGGCGCCCTTGGAGGCGCCCTGTGCGCTGGCACGCGCCTGAATGTTGCTGGCTACCTGGGCAGCGCTGGTCACGGCGATGTCGCCCGCAGCGTTCACGGAACGGCCCGCCGTGGCGCTGACCTCGTCGTCCAGCACCTGCACCGCCACGTTGGCGCCCACGCCGGCTTCGCCGCCCACGCCGTCGGCGTCGGACGTCATCAGCGCCGTGTTCTTGTGCGTGGCGCTGATCTCGACCTTGCCACTCGCATTGAGCGCACCATCGCCGGCACCCAGGGCCGCTGCCTTGTCATGGTTGACGACCGCCACGGCCACCGCCGCGCCCACGCCGGTGCCCGAGCCGCCGCCGGTCTTGCCGGCGGCAGCGCCGTTCTTGGCCACGGTGTTGACGCTGTGCTCGCCGCTGGCGGCGATCTTGGCGTCGGCCACCGTGCCGGCCATGCTGGCGCCGTCCTCGACGCGAGACGTCGTGTCGGTGTTGATGACGTTCAGTGCCACCGAGGCGCCCACGCCTACGGTGCCGGCCTGCGAGCCCACCTTGTCCTTGGGCTCGGCCACGGCATCGGCCCGCGTGTTCGACTGCGAGGCCACCGTGAGGTCGCCACCCTTGAGCTTCAGCTTGGCAGAGCCGCTGACCGTGGCCGTGCTGTCCACGTCGGCGATGTTGACCGCGACCGAACCGGCCACGCCGACCTTGTCGGAGCCAGCGCCGGACTTGGCACGGGCCTCGAAGGCCATCGTGGGAGCGGGCTGGCCATCGTCGGCCGCACCGTTGGTGGCATGCACGCCGAGCCCCTTGGCCTCGATCTCGTTGTCCGCGCCCACAAGGGCGCGGTTGCTGACGTTAGCGACATTGATCGCCACGGCGACGCCCACGCCATCGTTGGAGCCATCACCTTGCTGCTTGACCACGGCCGAACCGTCGGCCTGGGCCTTTGCGTCGCTGTCAGCGGTGGATTGCAGGCTCACATCCTTGCCGGCCTTGATCTTGCGGCCCGCACCGGAGGCGGCCAGCGTGTCGCTGTCGGCCACATTGACGGCTACGGCGCCGGCCACGGCGACAGACCTGGCCGTGCTGGCGCCGTTGGTGCTGCTGATGTCAGACACCTCGGCCTTGCCCTTGGTGGGCGCATCCGCGCTGTCGCGCTGGCCATGCTGGGCCGCCACGCTGTCGGCGGCCTTGCGCTGGCCATCCTTCTGGTTGTCCACGCCCTTGGGGTCGGCCTTGGGATCGGCCTTGTCGTCCTGCTTGCCGCCCTTGGCGCTGGCCGTGGCACTGGCCGTGCTGGCCTGCGCGCTGGCCGCCGAGACCTTGACAGCGCCGCCGGCTTCGGCGTCGCGGTCCAGCACGGCACTGGTCTTGTCGACGACCACACCGACGGCGACTGCCGCACCGAAAGCGGTGTCGGTGGCCGTGGCGTTGCCGGTGGCCGTGGTTTCTGCGTTGCCGCTGTGCTTGGCGCTGATGGCGATGTCCTTGCCCGCATTCAGCGCATCGCCCTCACCCGTGGCTTGAGCGATCGTGTCCAGGTGGGCGACGGTCACGGCCGCCACCGGCACGACGGCGTCGCCACCCGCGCCCGTGGCCTTGGCGCCACCTTCGGCCGTCGTCTTGACGGCATGCTTGGCGTCAGCCGCGACGGCAATACCGCCCTCCGCATTCACGTTGGCCTGACCCTCGATGGCCGCACGCGTGTTGTCGTCCACGACGTTGATCGCGGCGGATGCGCCGACACCGGTCTTCCTGCCATCGACCTCGCTCTTGGGCTTGGCCGTGGCACTGTTGTCGCTGCTGCTCTTGGCGCTGACCTTGACGGCGCCATCGGCACCCGTCTGCGTGATCTTTGCACCGGCAGACAGCAGGGCTTCGGTCTTGGCGTCGCCCACGTTGATGGCCAGCGCGCCAGCCACGCCCACGTCGCCGCCACCGGCACCGGAGGTGGCCGTGGCCGCAAAGGCGTGCTTGCCGGTCTTGCCGTCCTTGTCGGCCACCATACCCGCCGTCACGGCCAGACTCTTGGCCGTGACCTCCCCGCTGATGCTGGCGCGGTTTTCCACGTCGCCCACGTTGATGGCGATAGCGGCGCCGACGCCCCAGTCGTCCTTGTTGTCATCGGCCGGCTTGCCCAGGGCCGCCGTGCCGTCGGCCGTGGCCGAGCCGTCGATGTCAGCCAGCGACTGCACGCTCACAGCGTCGCCCGCGATCAGCTTGCCGGCCACGCTGGCGCTGGTGCGGCTGACCGACAGGTTCACCGCCACGGCGCCGGCCACGCTGACGGCGCTCTGGCCATCGGCCTTGCCGTCCTTGTCGGCCACTTCGGCCTTGGGCGTGTCGCCGGCTTCCTTGCTGTCGCGCTTGCCGGTGTCGGCTGCCACCTTGTCGGCGGCCTTGCGGGCGCCGTCCTTCTGCTTGTCGACGGCCTTGTCGTCGGAGTCATCGGCTTTCTTGGCCGCGCCGCCCTTGGCGCTTGCCGAGGCGCTGGTGGCGCTGGACTGGGTGCTGCTGGCGCCGACATCGACCCTGCCCCCGAACGTGGCCTCGCGATCGAACGTGGCGCGCGTGGTGTCGTTGACAACGCCCACGGCGACAGCGATGCCCACGGCGGAATCGGTCCCGGTGGGCTTTCCCTTGGCGCTGGTCTTGGCCTCGCCCGTGTGCTCGGCGTCGATCTTCAGCGCGCCGCTGCCGGCCAGCGTGCCGGCGCCAGTCGCTTCGGCGATGGTGTCGAGGTTGGCCACGGTGACGGCGAAGACCGGCGTCACAGCGTCGCCGGTCTTGTCCTTGGCCTCCGCGCCGTTCTCGGCGGCGGTCGTGATGGCGCTCTCGCTGTCGGCGGTGATGGACAGGTCGCCGGCGCCCTGCACGAAGGCCTGGCCTTCGGCGGCCGCGCGGGTGGTCTCGTCAATGACGTTGACGGCGATGGACGCGCCCACGCCCGTCTTGCTGCCCGAGCCGCTGGCGCCGTCGGCGGGCTTGGCCTCGGCCGTGTTCTCGGTGCTGCTGGCGGCAGCCACGGTGACGGCGGCATCGCCGACCTGGTTGACGCGCGCCGTGTCATTCAGCCGCGCCGTCGTGTCGACGCCGCCGACGTTGACGGCCAGCGAGCCGGCCACGCCGACCTCGCCACCGCCGGCACCCGAGGTGCTGGCGGCCGAGAAGCTGTGCTTGGCATCGTCGCCGGCCATGCCGGCATTCACCGACAGGCCCTTGCTCGTGACGACGCCGGCCACGCTGGCCAGCACGTCCACGTCGGCCACGTTCAGGGCCACGGCAATGCCGGCGCCGGTGTCATCGTCGGCGCTGGTGGAAGCCACCACGGCCGAGGCATCGGCCTCGGCCTTGCCGTCAATGTCGGCCAGGGCCTTGACGCTGACAGCATCGCCCACCGTCAGCTCGCCGCCGAGACAGGCCTCGGTGTGGCTGTCGGCGATGTTCAGCGCGATCGCGCCAGCGGCGCTGACGGCCGAGCTGCCGTTGCCCGCGGCGTCTGGGGCTTCGGCCTTGGGCGCCTTCGCGGCGTCGTCGGCCTGGCCGCGCTGGCCGGCGTCCTTGGCCGCCTTGTCGGCGCTGGCGACGGCAGCGTCCTTCTGCTTGTCGGTTGCCTTGGCGTCGGTGTCTGCATCCTTGGCCTTGCCGCCCTTGGCGCCCGCCGTGGCCGTGCTGGTGCTGCTTTGCTGGCTGTTGGCCGCGATGTCGGCCTTGCCGCCCACGGTGGCATGGCGATCGAAAGAAGCCTTGGTGGTGTCGCGGACCGCGCCCGCCGCCAGTGCAATGCCGACGGCCGTGTCCTGGTTGTCACCGCCATCGGCCTTGCCGATGGCGGTGGTCGTCGCGTCACCGGCATGCTTGGCGGTGACGGTCAGGGCGCCGCTCGCGGCAAGCGTGCCGCCGCCGCTGACATCGGCGGTCGTGTCCAGCGTCGCCAGCGTCACGGCGATGCTGGGCGCATAGGCGCTGGCGCCCGCCGCGCCGGCCTCGGCCGTCGTCGCGAGCTTGTTCTTGGAGTCAGCCGTGACGTCCACCTTGGCCGCGCCGTCGATCTTGGCGGCGCCCTGGATGCGTGCCGTGGTGGTCTCATCGACCAGGTTCAGCGCCACGGCGGCGCCGACGCCGGTCTTCTTGCCGGACACCTCCTTAGGTTTGGCCTCCGCCGTGTGCTCGCTGCTGCTCTGGGCCTTGATGGCCAGGTCGGAGCCGTCCAGCGCCAACTGGGCCATGTTCTCGACGCCGGCCGTCGTGTGGCTGGTGCCCACGTTGATGGCCAGCGCACCCGCAGCGCCGAACTTGCCGCCGCCGGCACCGGCGGTCGCCTGGGCCTTGCTGGTGTTCTTCGCGTCGCCTGCGGTACCGGCCGTCAGGCTCAAGCCTTTGCTGGCGAGCTTGCCGGCCATGTAGGCGTTGGTCTCGACGGAACCCTTGTTCAGTGCGATGGCGATACCCACGCCATCGCTGCCCGCGGTGGTGGCACTGCCATCGGCCACCGCGGCGCTCTGCGCCTCGGCCTGGGCAGTAATCGTCGTGGCACCGGCCACCTTCACCTCGCGGGTGACGGCGATGCCGGCGTCGACATGGCTGCTGGCGATGTTCAGCGCCAGAGCGCCGGCCGTGGCGGCCGCGCTGCTGTCTGCGGCGCCCGCGTCGCCGTCGCCGGTGGGTGTCTCGGCTTTGGGCGTTTCACCCGCATCGACGCTGGTGCGCGCACCCTTGTCAGCGGCGGCGGCGTCGCCGGCCGCGCGCTGGGCGGCCTTCTGCTTGTCGACGTCGCCTTCGGCCGCCTTCTCGGCGGACTTACCACCCTTGGCGCCGGCCTTGGAGGTGGTGTTGGTCGTCTGCTTGGTCGTGGCGCCGATGTCCAGCGCGCCGCCCAGTTGCAGCGCATGGTCCAGCACCGCGCGGGTGTTGTCCACAACGATGCCTGAAGCCAGGGCCATGCCCAGCGCAGAGCTGTCGCCAGCGGCCGTGCCGTCAGCGGTGGTGTCGGCCTGGCCCTCGTGCGTGGCCTTGAGGCTCACGTCCTTCAGCGCCAGCGCCGCATCGTCGCCGCGCATTTCAGCCAGCGTGTCGTGGTGGGCGATAGTCATCGCGGCCACCGGGGTCGTCGCGTCGCCGCCCTGGGCGCCGCCCTTGGCCTCGGTCCTGACGGCGTTGTTCGACTGGGCTTGCAACTTGAGGCCGCCGCCGCCAGCTGCGTTGGCGCCGGCTTCCACGGCCGCTCGGGCCGTTGTGTCGGCCACGTTGATGGCCACCGAGGCGCCCATGCCATTGCCCGATGCCTGCGCACCGGCCTTGGCCGTGTCGGAGGTCTTGGTTTCGGCCTTCAGCGTCAGCGTCGTGCCGTCGACGATGGTCAGGCTCGCGCCCGAGGCGATCAGCGCCTCGGCCTTGAGCTGGCCGACGTTGATCGCCAGCGAACCCGCGATGCCAAGGCCTGCGCCGCTGGCGCCCGAGGTGGCCTGTGCACCGAAATGCGCACTGCTGGCGGTGGCCGTGGCGTTGACGCCGCCGGCCGCACTGAAGCTGGAGGAGCCACCGATCGAGACGCGGGCACCCACCTTGGCCGTGTTGATGGCCGCGGCAACGCCGACGCCGGTGCCGCCAGCGTCCTTGTTGGAGCCATCGGCAACAGTGCTGAGGCCGCCGTCGGGACCGGTCAGCGCCATGCCGGCGTTGATCGCGATGGTGCCGTCGGCATCGGTCGCGTGCAGGGCGCCGCTGCTGCCCAGCAGCACGTGCGACTGGCCATCGATGACGTCCACGGCCACCGCGGCGGCGAACTGCAACGAGCCGTCCGCCGTCTTGGCGTCCTGCTCGTCGAGCTTCTTCTCGCTTTCGTTGGAGCCATCGGCCGACTTCTCGGCACCACCCTTGGTCGCCTTGGCGACGACCTCGGTGCTGCGCGTGGCATCGGCCGTCAGCGTGATGGAGCCACCCGACAGCGAGGCGCCGTCGGCCAGTTCGGTACGGGTGTCGCCATGCACATAGCTGGCCGCCAGCACGGCACCCTTGGCGTCGCCGGCCGCTGCGCCGGCGCCACCGTCGGCCGTAGTCTTGGCGCTGACGGCGTTGTGAGAGGCGATGCTTAGCGCACCACCTGCGCTCAGCGCGGAGCTGCCGGCCACGCGGACATTGGCGTCGCTGTCCACGTGCGTGATGGCGACGGCCGCGTCCTTGGCGGTGTTCTTGCTGCTGTCGTCCGGCGCGCTGGCGAGCTTGGTGTCGACCTTGGCGGAGGCGTCGATGGCGAGCGTGCCGCCGGCGGTGATCGCGTTGGTACCGGTCAGGGCGACGGCCGCATTGGCCTTGGCGTCGACAGCGCCTAGCTTCAATTGCTTGCCGAACAGTTCGGTGTCCTTGCTGTCCAGCGCGACGGTGGCCTGCGCGTCCAGGCTGATGTTGCGGCCCGTCAGTGTCGCGCCCAGCAGGTTGACCTGTGCGTCGGCCACGGCATGGATGTCGCTGCCCAGCACGCCGCCCTTGGTCTCTTTCTGGGCGGCCAGGCGAATGTCGTTGCTCGTGTGGATACTGGTGCCGGCCAGCACGTCGATGCGCTCGGCCGATTGCAGGTCCAGGTCGCCTTCGATGTCCAGCGCACCCTTCACCTGCACATCGTCGGTGCTGGTGACGAAAAGGCCGGCGGCGTCACTGCCGTCGATGACAAGCTGGTCGTCACTGACGCCGGGCAGGTCGGTGCCGCCGTCGAACTCGATCTTGATGGCGAAAGGCGAGGTGTTGCCGTCGAGATTCAGCGTCAGGTGGTCGCTGAAGGCCGAGCCGGTGAACGACACGCGAAGGTTCTCGTCCAACGCTTCCGAAGCCAGCACCTGGTTGCCGCTGCGCAGTTGCAGCGTCAGCTGCGGGCCGTTGTTGACGATCTCCAGGGTCGCGTCCATGCCCTGCGTGGCCGACTGCGCCGAGTAGCTCATCGTCGTGTTGAAGTTCGGCTGGGGCAGCGGCGTGGCCGACAGCAACAGGCGCGGCTCCAGCGTTTCGATGACGGGCTTGTGGGCTTGCTTGCCCAGGCGCTTCGATTTCTTGGCCATGGTGTCTTTCCTTGGAGATTCGTCAGGTGTTCGATTCAGGCGTCGAGCGCCCAGAAGCCCAGTCGGCCCAGGCCGGCGAGCAGACGGAGGCGGGAGACGCGCCAGCTGGCCAACGCCTGGATGCGTTCCTGGCGCGCGCTGGCTTCGTCCTTCTGTGCATTGAGCAGCTCGATGGTGTCGGCGGCGCCGGCCTGGTAGCGGGCGCGCGCGGCCTGCAGGGACTCGATGGCGCTGCGCATCAGTTCGCTGGAGGCCTTGAGGCTGCTGCTCTCAACCTTGAGCACCTCGTAGGCACGCCAGACCTCGTAGGCGACCTGGGACTGCTGGCCAGCCAGTTCGGCGCGGCGCGCCTCAACCTGCGCGCGCTGCTCGTGCAACCGGTAGTTGCGCGACAGGCCTTCGAAGATGGGGAAGTTCAGCGTGATCGCAGTGATGCGCTCGTGTGTGCGTGAGGTTGGCAGCGTGGTACCGGGCCGGCCGTTGGTGAAGTTGCTGTGCGTCAGGCTGATGGTCGGGAAGCCTTCGGCGCGGGTGGCCACCAGCCGCGCCTCGGCGGCGGCAACGCTGGCGCGGGCCGCCTGCAGGCTGGGGTGGGCAGCCACTGCCTCGTCGATGAGTCGGTCCAGGTCGCCCAGGAAGGCGTCGACCGGTACCGCATCGAGCGGCGATCCGGGGTCCAGGGCCGCATCGGCGGCCAGGGCCAACGGGCGGCGCACGTCGACGCCCAGAACGTTGGCCAGCGCCCCTAGCGTCGTGCGAGCCTGGCCCTGAGCGCGCACGCGGACCAATGTTGCCTGCGCCGCGGCGGTGCGCGCCTGCAACGCATCCACAACGGTGGCGGCACCGCGCTGCGACTTGAACTCCGCGGCCTCCGCGCTCTGCTGTGCGGTTGCCTCGGCTTCGCTGGCTGCGTGCACGGCGGCCTGAGCGGCGGCGGCCTCGTACCAGGCCTGCGCGGCGGCGACGAAGAGCTGCTGCACAAGGGCGTCGCGCTGGGCGAAGGCGCCGGCGAGATTGTGCTGTGCCTGCTCGACGTTGGCCGCGCGGGCACCGGAATCCATCAGCAGCCAGCTCACGGTGAGGTTGGCGCCATTGACGTGGTTGGGGTCGGCCGGCGAAGTGCCGCTGCGCAGCACGTCATAGCTGGCGCTGGCCCCGGCCGACACGTTGGGCAGATAGGCGCCGCGGCTCACCCCAACCTGCGCCGCCTGGGCCGCGGCTTCGTGCCAAGCCTGGCGCGTGCGCGGGTTGTTGCACAGCGCGACGCGGATGGCGTCTGCCAGCGCGAGAACCTCGGGGACGGCCTCGCCGCAATCGGCGACGCTGCGGTCGCCGGGGAGCGCGGTGATCGCATCCTCCGGTCGCAGCAGCACCCCGAAGGCGTCGAACGCCTGCGCGGATACGACGCGGATCGCGATGCCCAGCCAGCCGCTGACGACCAGCAACAGGGGCAGACAAAGCCGGAAGATTCGACGGGCAGCGGACGGGCGCGTGGGGGTACGGTACATGGGGCGGTCCTGACTCGGAAAACCCCGTGGCGAGAGTTCGCATGGCTTTGGCGCCTAGGGGTTTTTGCGGGTCGCAGTGTCTACATCGAGGCGATTCCGCGCATGGCCCATAGGAGCCAGATTTGGCCCGTTGCGGAACCGCCGCCTAACCGGACAGCCATGGCTCCAAATAAGATGGGGAAAATTTCCAAGAGTGCGACATCGCGCGGCACGTTGGGTTGCCGCGAGTCGGGCACCGCGTTGCCATCGGGCAAGCCATTTCGCCACCGGCAGGCCAGTCCTTGTGCCGCCTTGGATGACACGTGGCTCTTTTGAGCCAGGAAGCGTCGCCCGCGCACCCGGCCAGAACCCGGTGTTATGGCGGCACAACCCCTCATACAGAGGGTGATTTTTGTGGTGCCGTCAAACATGCCACCCGGCATTCCTCGATGCGTTTAGGTGCGGGTCGTGATGTGGAAGTCGCGCAGTGATTGCGGCCGATCAGCGCCTCGGGGCCTCGGGGCCGCGAGGCCGCGAGGCCGCGAATTCGAGGCCTTCGGCGGCGTCCCGTCTCATCGCGGACGCACTCATCCCCGGGGCTCCCAGCAGCTGCCGGCGCACCATCCACAGATTGCTTAGCGCAAACCGCATCGTCAGCAGCGCCGTGTTCTTGCCCACGGTGGCTGCAGGTATCAGACG
>Ga0136846_1213428_pt1 | contig 67641 bp, 60 predicted proteins | sample HopSoiMetagenom2_FD_96841 | JGI IMG/M metagenome (GOLD analysis project Ga0136846, IMG submission 96841) | Grasslands soil microbial communities from Hopland, California, USA - 2 Assembly 2016 (version 4) | ecosystem: Environmental > Terrestrial > Soil > Grasslands | place: USA: Hopland... | reverse complement strand
TCGAGCGACGCCGCGTTCGGCGACGACGGCGGCGACGTGCGTTCGAGATACATCGCCATCATCTTCAGCACCGTCGCCTGACAGGTGGTGTCAGTTGGCTGCGCAAGATAGGGCACCGGCAGCACCCGAGAGGTCCCGAGAGTGGCGAGCATGTCTACTCTCCTCGTTGGTAGCCGTGAGCGATTGGCGATGCGTCAGCTTGGATGAGAGCTGCGTGACGATACCACTCTCGAGCTCCGTGTCAATTCGGAGTCGCAGCCGGCACGTCGCACCGCTGTTGCGGTATGCGTTGTAACATTGGGTCGTGACGAAGGTGACCCTGCCAATGTCCGCTACCGCACTGCGTGCTCTCCTGCGCGACCTTCAGGAAATGCAGTTCGACCGTGAAAGGAAAGCGAGCGACCTCGAGATCCTCATCGACTATCTCGAGGTTGTCGCCGTCGCGGCCGGCGAAAAGCCAGCGCACCTCCAGGGCCAGGGCATGCGAAGCAAGAGCTTCAACCACGCTCTGCGGAAGGTTGCCGAAGCGCACGGACTGCTCGTTATGCAGACTGGCCCCCTCCTTCCGCGTTTGCTTCGTGCTCCCGAGTATGACCCTCGTTTCTTCGAGTGGGAGCGGCAGCGCGACCGCGAAGCGCGGGCGAGGGAAGGGCAGGTGCTGTGGGTCTATCGCGATCGCGACCTGGAGCCCGCGATTCGGTCCTCAACTGAGGGTTCAACCGATGTATCGGAGGTGCTCGGCTACCCGGCGTGCTGCGTTCGTGAGTATTTCGAGGCAGGGGTCCGAATGTCCGAAGCCATCGTCCGTTGCTACCAAACGCGATACGACGCAAAGAACGCCGACGACTTCATTCGGCTCGCGAAGGAGAATGCCCCGGTGACCATACCTCCGGCGGACAGGCCGCAGATTCGTTACGTGTACTCCTATGTACAATTCTCGGCATGCCGTGAATGCGCCGAGTCGCCGACGTCGCCAGCGGCCGAGATCAATTGGGCAATGAAGCGACTCGCTTCACGCCTTTCTCCCGCGTTTCAGCGAGCGATCGAGAAAGCGGCCAAAGCCGAGGTCGCGGCCCGACGTGAGGGGCGACAGCGGAACTCACCACCCCAGCCCACATGACGCGATCACCAACCTGGCGCCGTTACCGTCTCCTCGACAGTCTGCACGCGGATGTCCGGTATGCGCTTCGCTCGTTAGGTAGGGCACCGGGCTGGACGGCGGTCGCGCTGCTCACGATCGCGCTCGGCATCGGCGCGACCACGGCGGTGTTCCGGGTTGCCGATTCGCTCCTCGTGCGGCCGATGCGCTATCGCGACGCGTCGCGCGTCTTCGTCTTTCGAAGGCTGTTCGACCTCGGGAATCGCCAGGCAACGGCGCCCTTCGCGCCGATAGTCGTACGCGCCTTCCGCGAGCACGCGCGCAGCGTCGAGGCTGTCGCTCCAATCCGTGCGCAGTCGGGCGAGTTGAGCGCGGGCGCAGACACGATGCGGGTCGAAGTCGCGATGATCGACAGCGCCTTTCTTCCGCTCACCGGCGTGCATCCAATCATCGGACGCAACTTCACAGCGGCCGAGAGCGTGCCTAACGGTCCTGCGGTCATGCTGCTTGGCGAGGATCTCTGGCGCCGCCAGTATGGCGCCGCGCACGACGTCATCGGCAAAGTCGTGCAGCTGAGCGGTCAGTCGACGACAATCGTCGGCGTGGTGCCAGCCTCGCTCTCCTTGCCGGAGCTCCGACGCGCGAAGGCGGCGGTGTGGGTCCCGTATCAGGAAGACGTCGTCGACGCGGTAGCCGTGAGGCTCAAACCCGGTGTGTCCCGCGAGGCGGCTCTGGAGGAGCTGACGGGAATCGTCAAGCAGTCGGCGGAAGACAAGCCCTGGTGGCGCGACATCCGGTATCACGTCAGACTCGTCAGGCCACAGGAGCTGCTCGAATTCCGGCAGGCCCTGGCGATGCTCACGGGCGCTGTCGCGCTTCTGCTCCTCGTCGCGTGCACGAACGTCGCGCACCTCCTGCTTGCGCGCGGTGCGGCGCGGCAACGCGAGCTCGCCATCCGCCACGCCCTGGGCGCCGGACGGAAGCGACTCGTCAGGCAGCTCGTTACGGAGACGCTCGTGATTGCGGCGATTGGCGGCGCGCTCGCCATGCCCGTCGCCTGGGCGGCGCTGCATCTGCTGCAAGCGTTGCGGCCGGAGAGCCTCGTCGCGCTTTCCTACGTGCAAGGCGATCGCGGCATCGTCACGATGAGCGCGGTGCTCGCGATCGCCGCCGGACTCGCGATTGGCGTCGGCTCGGCGCTCCGGAGCGCGCGACGTGACCTGGCGCTGGCGCTGCGCGCCAACATGTCGGGAACGGCGACAGGGAGGCGACTGCGCGGAGCGCTCGTCGTCGGTGAGATCGCGCTCTCCGCCACGCTGCTCGTCGGTGCGTTGCTTCTCATCCATGCCCTCTACGATCTGGAGCGCAAGCAGCTCGGCTTCGACGCGAGCGGGTTGTACAGCATCACGTTCCGTCGGAACCAGGGCGGACCTTCCGCTGCTACGGGGAATGCGGGAGCAATTCTGCAGCGCGCCATGCGCATTCCAGCTGTCGAACGCGCCGCCATCGTCACGGGTGGCGGCGGTGCGATCGCGACCTTCGAGACGTCGACGCGGCGAGCGCCTAACGAAGCACCCACTGCCACTGGGATGACAGCGATTGGCCCCGAGTACTTCCCGGTGATGGGAATGCCACTCCTCGCCGGACGGATGTTCGACGACGGATCCAGCGCGCGGCACGAAGTAATCGTTAACACGACGCTGGCGCGCATGCTCTCACCGGATGCGAATCCGCTCGGCGTTCGCTTCCGCAACACACGTCCGATCGCCTTTGCGAAGGACTGGCTCACCGTAATCGGCGTGGTGCCCGACGTCGTCGACAATCTTCTCGCACGCGCTCCTGAGCCGCAGATCTACACGCCACTCGACGATGTCGGAGCTTCGAGGGGCGACATCACACTCTACGTGAAGCTGCGCGCCGAACCGTCGATGGAATCGTTGACGCACTTTGCCGAGTCGCTGCAAGCGTCGGGGACGAAGCCGGTGATCGCGAACGTGCGGCAGCGGATCGAGGACACGGCCGCGGAGCCGCGCTTCGCCATGCGCATCATGACGATGTTCGCGGCGTTAGGTGTCGTCCTCGCCGCGATCGGTCTCTACGGCGTCATCTCGTACACCGTGGGCCAACGCACGCGGGAAATTGGCGTGCGCATGACTCTCGGCGCGTCCCGAGGATCCATCGCACGCCTCGTTGTCGGCGAGGGTGTTCGTCTCGCAGTGGTTGGTATTGCCCTTGGACTCGCCGGTGCGGTCGCCGCGACGCGCCTGATCCAAGGCCTGCTCTATGGCGTGCCGCGCGCCGATCCGTTCGCGTTCTGCGCCGGCGCGGCCGCGCTGCTCGCGGTTGCCATCGTCGCGTGTGTCGTCCCGATGTGGCGCGCGACGAGGGTCGATCCGGTAGTCGCAGTGCGTGCCGAGTAGGAGGAGTCGATCGGTCGTGCCGGCCCCATGCGCGGGGCGCGCTTCTCACGTGGACGGGATTGTGAGGCGCTCGACGCTATCGTCTCCGCGCTTCTCGAATCCACCGCAGACGCGGACCGGCAGTCGTGGATAACGAGGGAAGGCCGGATCTGTCGCCGAGAGCTCGCAGAGATAGAAGCGCGAGCGGCGGGCCGTGATCACACGGCAATGCACACAATCGGAGCACAGGCCAACCTCGTTCATGCCCGTCCGTCCTCCGTCGGCACGTTCTGGTATTTGACTGCGCTCCGGCTCGAAGGCTCACAACGCTTCCGAATAATACGCCTTGAGAAGCGCAATGCGCGTGTCGATCATTGACAGACCCCTGACGCGATGTGTTTGGTGATCTCATGACCGAGTCGAAAGCAGCACGAGACGCGCTCTCGCGTCGCGATTTTCTCGTTCGCGCCGGACAGCTTGGCGCTGTCACAGCTTTGGGACCCGGCATCATTCACAGCCTCGACCGCTACGCGGCAGCCCCAGGGGCTCAACAGGTTGCGGCGCTCTACCCCGGCTTGCACTGGCGGATGCTCGGTCCGTTTCGCGGAGGACGCGTCGCCGCCGCGACGGGTGTCCCGGGCAAGCCTAACGAGTTCTACTTCGGTGCCGTGAACGGCGGCGTCTGGAAGTCGATCGACGCGGGGCGCATCTGGACGCCTGTCTTCGACTCGCAGCCGATCGCGTCGGTCGGTGCGATCGCCGTCGCACCGTCATCGCCGGAAACGATTTACGTCGGCAGCGGCGAATCGACACTCCGCGACTCCGCGGGCTTCGGGAACGGGATGTACAAGTCCACCGACGCCGGCGCCACGTGGACGCACATTGGTCTCGCCGACACCCAGCACATCGGCAAGATCGCCGTCGATCCGCGCAATCCCTCCGTGCTCTTTGTGGCGGCAATCGGACACCTCTACGCGTCGAACGCGGAGCGCGGTGTCTTCAGATCGCGCGACGGTGGACAAAGTTGGCAGAAGGTGTTGTTCAGGAACGCTGACGTCGGCGCGGTCGAGGTCGTGATCGATCCGGGCAATCCGAACGTCGTCTACGCAGGTCTCTGGAATACACGCCGGCCGCCCTGGTACAGCTACGCGCCGACCAACGGACCCGGTGGCGGCATCTTCAAGTCCACCGATGGTGGGGATACCTGGACGCAGCTGACCAAGGGCCTGCCCGGTGAGGGAATCGGCCGCACTGGCATTGCCGTGGCGCCGACCAATCCGCGTCGGGTGTACGCCGTGGTGGATTGTCTCGTCCCAGAAGCCGGCTCCGCGACGGCCGCGCCTAACGGCACGGCTGGTGCCGGGCGTGGTGGTGCCCCGCCTGCGCCGCCCATGCAGGGCGGATTCTTTCGCTCGGACGACGCGGGGGAGACATGGACGCGCCTATCGTCGGATCCGGCGCTCTGGGGTCGGGGCTGGTATTTCGAGAAGGTGACGGTCGATCCACAGAACGCGGAGATCGTCTATGTGCCTAACGTGGCGGTGAATCGCTCGATGGACGGCGGCCGCACCTGGGTCGCGCTCCGCGGCTCACCTGGCGGCGACGACTACCACCAGGTGTGGGTGTCTCCGGACGATCCCAACACGATGATCGTCGCCAGCGACCAGGGTGCGATCGTAACCCGCAACGCACGCACCCCGGATCCGCGCGATGTCACGTGGAGCTCATGGCTGAACCAGCCGACCGCGCAGATCTACCATCTCTCCGTCGACTATCGCTTTCCCTACTGGGTGACCGGCGCTCAGCAGGACTCCGGCGCGGTCGCGGTGCGGTCGCGCGGCAAGTTCGCCGAGATCTCGATGCGCGACTGGGAGCCGATCGGCGCCGGCGGCGAGAGCGGCTACACCGCTGGCGACCCGCTGCATCCGGGAATCATCTTCGGCGGCACTGGGCAGCACTGGGACCTCGAGAAGAACATTGCCATCCGCGGCACGGCGGAGCCGGCCGTTCCAGATGGCGAAACGGCGCGCGCTGACTGGACGCAGCCGCTCGTCTTCTCGCGAGCCGATCCCCGCTCGCTGTACTACGCCAATCAGTATTTGTTCAAGACCGTTGACGGCGCGAAGAGCTGGAGACGCATCAGTCCCGACCTGACCAGAGCGGATCCGGGCATCCCGTCGAACCTGGATGCCGCCGCCGCCGCCCGGATCGACCGCAACGGCAAGCGCGGTGTCATCTACACGATCGCGCCTTCGCCGCTCCAGGCGCCCGTGATCTGGGCCGGCACCGACGACGGGCTGATACACCTCACCGCGGACGACGGAGCGACCTGGCAGAACGTGACACCAGCGGCGGTGACGGCGTGGAGTCGCATAACGATGATGGAAGCGTCGCACTTTGACGTGAACTCGGCGTACGCGAGCGTCGACCGACATCAGCTTCAGGACTTTGAACCGTACATCTATCGCACCAGAGATCGCGGCAAGAGCTGGCAGAAGATCACCCGCGGCCTCCCCGCCGCCGTCTACGTCCACACGGTGAAGGAGGACCCACAGCGCCGCGGCTTGCTCTTCGCCGGCACGGAGCGCGGCGCGTTCATGTCACTCGACGATGGCGACAGCTGGGAGCCGCTACAGCTCAACCTGCCGGTGACCTCGGTGCGCGACTTCGAGATCTACGGCAACGATCTCATCGTCGCGACCCACGGCCGTGGCTTCTGGGTGATCGACGACATCAGCTCCCTGCGCCAGGTGACGCCCGCCGTCCTCGCCGCCGATGCTTACCTCTTCAAGCCTGGCGACGCGATCAACGTGCAGCAGGGCGGCGACAATGGAACGCCGCTCCAGAAGGACGAGCCGCAGGCGACCAATCCGCCTAACGGCGCAGTGATCGACTACTACCTGAAGTCGGACGCCGCCGGCCCAGTCACCGTCGAGATCCTCGGCGCGAATGGCGAGGTGCTGCACACCTTTTCAGCCGAGAGCGGCGCCGAAGGTCCGCAACCGGGTGGTCGCGGCGGGCGGGGAGGGCGCGGGGGAGGAATTCCGAACGTCTCCGCGCTTTGGCGCTCGACGCCTGAGCCATTCTCGACCAAAGCCGGAATGCATCGTCTCGTCTGGAATCCCGTAGCGCCGCCGCCTAACGCCGCCGGCCGCGCCGGCGGCCGCGGCAATCAGGGGGCTCCCCTCACCGGCACATTCACTGCTCGCCTAACGGTCGGCGGAAAGAGCTACACGCAGTCGTTCACCGTTCGGCCCGATCCGCGCGGTGCGTGACCGGGTTGCGGGTTGCGGGTTGGGGGCAGAGCGGAAAGTGCCAAGAGTAAATGTGTGCAGTTCACTCTCTACTCTCAACTCTCTACTCTCAACCCTCAACTCGCGTATCCCATGTCGCGGGCCTGCGTCATCAACATCTCCTGCATCAGCCGGCGGCCGCGGAACAGCCGCGACCGTACCGTGCCCACCGGAATACCGAGGATCGTCGCCGCGGCTTCGTAGGGCTGGTCCTCGACGTCCACGAGCATCAGCGTCGACTGGAACGGCTCCGGCAACTTGGCGAGAGCGCGCTCGATCGCTGGTCCGAGGTCGAGCCGCGCGTAGAGATCGTCGCTCGTGTCGTGCGACGCTTCGCGAAAGGTTGCGCCATTCGCAAGCGCGTCACCCTCACTGTCGCCGAAGTCGACCGTCGGTGATCGCCGCTCGAGGGAGCGCAGGAAGACGTTCCGACAGATCGTGAACAGCCAGCGGCGGCAGTCGCTCCCCGGCACGTATGTGTGCCAGGACTTGTAGGCGCGAAGAAAGGTGTCCTGCACGACGTCTTCGGCGTCGACGGAATCCCGCGTCAGCGAGAGGGCGAATCGGTAAACATCGTCCAGCCACGGCAGCGCTTCGCGGTCGAATTCGCGGTCGCGAGCAGCTTTCTCCGGATGCATCAAATCGGTCACGGTAGCCTCGGTAAGAGAAGCACACCCTGACTTCGCTGACGGCATGAGCGGCGGAACTATTCCCGCCCGTAAACTGGTTCGTTCAGATCCTCAGGTGATCCGGGATAGGAGCGCTGAGACCGAGGCCGCCGACTCGGGGCGATCGGCCGGTTCCGGCGCAATCATCGCCGCGATCACGGCCGAGAGTGTCCGGCGCGGCGTGGGCCGGGGTCCGGTGCGGGCCGTCGGGATCGCTGGAATCGGCGTCTCCCTCGGCGTGTCCAGCTTCTGGGCGAGGAAGCCGCGTGGCGTATCACCCTGGAAGGGGGTGCTGCCCGTGAGGCACTCGTGCAGAACCATCCCTGCCGCGTACAGGTCCGAGCTCACGTCGGGCTGACCCCCGATCAGGAGCTCGGGGGCCATGTATTCGGGGGTCCCGACCACCGCGCCCGCGAGTCGCGGCGGCCCGGCCGACTCTTCGGCCGCTGTTTCCACCGTCGCGGCGGAGCCAGGGCGTCGTATGAGTGAGGCGACCCCGAAGTCCGTGACCTTGAGCAGGCCGTCCGTGGCGAGGAGCAGGTTGGCGGGCTTCACGTCCCCGTGCATCACGCCTTGTTCGTGGGCCGCGTCGAGCGCTCGCATCAGCTGCTTCGCCAGCGCCAGCACCACCGAGGAAGGTAGAGGACCGCGCCGCGCGAGCACGGCCGCGAGCGACGTCCCCTCCACGTACTCCATCGTCAGGTAGGGCATTCCCCGGCTCACGCCAAAGTCGTGCGTGCGGACGATGTTTCGGTGCGAGACGCGTCTGGTCAGCCGGAGCTCCTGCTTCAGCTCCTCGCGCGCCCGTGGATCGTCGGCGAGCAGCTCGGGGCGGAGCACCTTGATCGCGATCGCTTCGTCCAGCGTGCGGTCGAGCGCGCGGTAGACGATCCCCGTACCGCCGACCCCGACCACGTCCTGAATCTCGTACCGGTCGGCGATCAACGCCCCGGGCGCCTGCACCCCGGCGGGAAGTGTCAACGAACCGGCGAGGGCGGTGAGCTGCGGCGCGAGCGACGTCCGGGGACGGCCCATGGTCCGCGCGCGCCCAGCACGAACCCGCTCGTCGCCCGCGTCCGCGCGTGACTCGTTAGGTGATACCTCATTGGTGCCGACGCGCTCGACCAGCGCGCCGAGGGCTTGCTTCTCCCGTAGCTCCCGCAGAAAGGCCGTGAGTGCCGCGCCCAGCGCTTTCACTTCGGCGGACGGTGCGCGGGTCGTCGCTTCCTCGGCGACGCGAGCAGCGTCATCGTACTCGCCGTCGAGCGCGCGCGCGGCTGCGGCGGCGAGCGCGCGCGCGGGTCGAGTGACGCGGGCGGCCGAGCTCCACGCGGCGCCGAGCGCCAGCAGGAGCCCGAACAGGCCGGCAAGGACAAGCGACCGCCGAATGCCAGCGAGCTGCGCAGACGTCGCGCTCTCCGGGCGAGCCACCACAAAGCCGCCGACGATCTCGCCGCCTGCCGTCGTGAGCGCCGCGCCCTGCAGCGCGTACGATGCGCCCGCGATCACCGCCGTTCGCGCCGCTCGCGGAGTCGCTGTCAGGAGCGTATCCTCGTTAGGCTGCGCCGGCGCGTCGGTGCCTGTCGTCGCCGCCGCGGGAATGGCTGTGGAGGCATCGGACGCGCTGTCGAGCGACGTCGCGACGAGATGCGATTTTCCCCGCGTGTCGAGCGAGTAGAAGATGATTTCCGCCGCGGTTGCGGCGCGGACGTCGAGCGCCATCTGCCGGTCCACGAGCTTCGTTGCCACCAGGACGCCGAACGGCGCGAAGCCCGGTACGACAATCGGGACCGCGACCGTTTGGAAGAGCAAGGTGTCGCGCGAGATGCCGTAGCCGAACGTCGTCCGCCCCTCGAGCGCTCCTTCGACGAGCGGGATCGCACCCATCGCGACACCCTCTACGCCCGGCTCGTCGCTCTTCGCGAGCAGCACCCCATGCTCGTCGGTGATGAAGACCCAATCGGCCTCCAGCTGCGCCGCGGCCTCGATCGCCTGATCGAGGATGTCGTCGTGTCGTCGTTGGGCCACGAGAGATCGAAACGATGGGCCCTGCACGAATACCCGCGCCCCCCCGGCGAGACTGCGCCCGCGGCCGGCGAGCAGCTGCGCGGTGAGGTCCGCGGCCTGCTCGAGTCCCCGTCGCTCCGCCTCACGAGTGGCACGCCGTGCCGAGTACGATGCGACGACCAGCGCCGCGACGAGTACCGCGCAGACGATTGCCGCCGTGCTGAGAAAGACACGGCCGGCCATGCTGCGTGCCGGCCACAGGTCACGCGCCGTGAGGCGCGCTGCGCGTTCAGTATCGGTCATCCCGAATGAGCGAGTACGGACGACCGAACTTGTTCAGATGCGGCGCCTCGACATACGTTCGCGCATCGATCGCGAGCTGCACGCCATCCGCGCCCGAGTCCGTGACGAGGAGGTCGCGGGTGACCTCACGCGCACCGTGCTCGTGCCATGCATGGATCACGTACCGCCCGGCGGGCACGCCGCGCAACGTGAAGTGGCCCGCGTCATCCGGCTCCGTTGCCCAGGGTGAGGGCACCGCGACGACGAAGCTCACCATCATCGAGTGGATGTTGCAGTAGATGGGATACACACCGGGCCGCGCGAATGTCGCGGTGCGCGTCGCTCCGCGCCGATACAGCCCGAGATCGAACGGTCCGAGATCGACGTTGGAGAAGACGTTGTGGCTGAAGGGATCGTCGTTCGGAAAGGCGACGCTCCCTCCGGCCAGCACGATAGTGACGTGGGGCCGAAACTCGCGGCCGTGCATCGCGATCACTCGCGAACGCATCGAGGGCACGTCGTTCACCGGGATCGCGCGCTCGCGCGGCTCCAGGTAGATGACGGCGCTGCGGATGTCCCCGCGATCGGCTCCTGCCCGTTCTTCCAGCGAGAGCGTTCCTGAGACGGTCCCCTGGGCTGCCGCGATCGATGCGGCGAGGGACAACATGCCGGCGGCGGCAAGCGATTTCACTGCGATATGCATCTGCTAAAGCTCGAAACCGAAGATGAGATTGAGGTGACGCGCGCTGTAGGTGCCAGTCGAGTACCGCGTACCGAACTGCCGGTACTCGATGCCGAAGACGAGCGGCTGTACGGGACGCCAGTCCACGTGCGCGGCGCAGACGGTGTTCTGGAGGCGCGTTGCGGCGTCTTCGGCGCGCGTTGCGTCGATGCCGCAGCCCACGCCGGCAATCACCGGCTGCAGGGGTTGAACATTGACCTGTGCCCAGCCCGCCGCGTCCCGGATCGGCGGACCTAACGAGTTGGGTGGGGCACCGGCCGGAGCCGCGCCGAAGTTCTGCGCGATGGCGCCTCCGCCGAGTCCGCGCAGCAGGCGGCCGATGTAGCCTTCGCCGCGCAGCTCGACCTTGGGCGCGATGATGAAGTGGCCGTCGATCGAGACGGCGTGACTTTCCTTGAGCTCACCGGTGGTCGTCGCCACCCATCCGCGATGCATCCCGATGCCGATCTCCCCGCCACGGCTGCCGATCAGCGCGCCGGAGACCGTCGCCGCGCCTGCCGCATCGTCGCCCCATTGCGTGCGGAGCCGGGCCTCGAACGCCGGTCGTGTCGACCGCTCGCCGGCGTCGACGAGATCGGGTTCGCCGGGCGCGGTCTGCGCCGCGAACGGCGTCATCACTGCGCCCTGAATCGCCCATCGCAGTCGACCGGCTCCGCTGCCTAACGAGCCGAGGCTCTGCGTCAGCCGCACCTGGCCGAGCCAATTCCAGAGATTCCCCGCACCGGAAAAGTCGGGGGTGCCGACGGAGGCCAGGCTCAACGGATTCAGATCCGAGATCAACGGCGTATCCGAGCCGAGCATCAGCTCCGTCGTCGCCCAGATGAGGCGAGCGCGGGCCGTTCGGAGCCGTGGCTCGGGAAAGAGCCGCCGATCACCGGAGCCGGTCTGCACGCCGCCGAAAAAGTCGACGTCGATGTCCCCGGCAAACGTGGCCCCGGCGACATTGTCGATCGACGTTGCGGCGCCGAGACGGCTCTGCCGCAGCGTGACCCCGAGCGCCGAATTCGTAGGTGGCGTTGCTGCCGGTGCCGCGGGCGGCAACGCGGTCTGCGGGACGTCCGTGTTGTTGACACGCCCGGACGTCACGAAAGCATTCGTGAGCATCTGGGCCGACAGCTCGACATGAAAGCGCGATCGCGTGTGCACGGCACTCTCCGACTCGTCAGCGATTTGCTGGCGCAAGATCGCGATTGCCGCTTCGGCGCGAGCGAGTCGAGCCACCAGCGAATCGAGCGAGAGGGTGTCCGTGGTGCGGCGCGCCGAATCCGGCGGCGGACCCTGCCCGGCAACGGACCGGGCCATGACAAGCGAAAGCGCGAAGAGAAGGGCGGTGCGAAGACTCACGAGACGGGGACGCGGCGCGAATGCGCTCGGAGAGCGGGATCGCGCGGCGCGCCACCCCGGCTCTAAGGTGCACCGTGCGCCGCCTTTCGGGCCAGTAGCGCCGCGCCGCCAATCACGCGAAGGCGCTCGGGCGGAAGGTCCGCGATCAGCAACGTCCCCGCGGACGCCGTCGGCCACGCGACGATTCCCTGTGCACCGTCCCGCGCGGCGAGTAGCCCACCGTCGGCGACCGCTTGCCGCAGCGCCGAATGCTGGAAGAACCGCTCCTCCGACACGACGTACTGGAGCAGGATTCGGTCGTCCCACCGATATGCGAGCACCACGGCCGGCTCTCCAGCGAGATTCGTCGTCCACGCGGCGAGCAGCCTAACGGCGGTGCCACTGAGCGGCTCGATCGGGAAGGGAACCGCGCTCCGCACGGCGTCGAGATCCCGCGCGCGCCCGGGGAGATCGCTGGCCATGACCCGTCGATAATCCGCCAATACATCGCGAAGCAGCGGCACGGCGCTCGGACTCGTGGACAGCGCCGCGACTGCCGCCGGCTCGGCCCTAGGCCTAACGAGCACCGTGGACGCGACACCCCCCGTCGCGACGGCAACGGCCAGCGCCGCGAGGACCATCGGCCGGCGGAGTAGCGTCATGCGGCGCGATGCCGGCGTCGAGATCGGAACCGGCGTCGCCGCGATCGCCGCCGCGATCCGCTCCCGGAGCGCCGGAGGAGCCGCGATCGGTGGCTCGACGCCAAGCCGCCGGCGCATCGCGTGATGCACGGCCAGCTCGCGCCGGCAGCGCACGCACCCGATGAGGTGCGCGTCGATCTGCGACGTCGTCTCGGGCGGAAGCTCGCGATCCGCGTACGCGCCGAGCAGGTCGATCAGAACCTGATGCTGACTCTCGCGCGCCGCGCGTTCGGCCGGATCTTCGGTCGACCCGGGTGCGAGGGGAGTCCAATCCGTCATCGAATGCCTCCACCAGTCGTACCCGACCCGCCCCAACGTGCCGAACGGCGCTCCTGCGCGCTCGGCTCTTTCGTCGTGGCGGTCCGGGCGGCCAGCACCGCGCCAGCCAGCAAACGTCTCCCGCGTGATATTCGGCTCATCACCGTGCCGATCGGTACGCCGACGATCTCGGCGATTTCGTGGTACTTGAACCCGTCAATGTCATGCAGCTCGACCACCGTGGCGAAGTCGTCGGGTAGTTGCTCGAGCGCGGCCCGCACCTCCTCACCCGTCAGCCTCGCCGCTACCTCGTCGAAGACAATATCCCCGTCGATGGCGACTAGTTCGTCATGCGCCTCCTCGAGCCGCGTGATCGAGACCAGCTGCCGCCGCCTGGTGCTCCGCTCCTCAGTCTCGCTGAGGACGCTCCGCAGGATTCGATACAGCCACGCCCGGACCTTGGCGGCGTCCCGCAGCTCGTCCAGACCGAGCCAGGCACGACCACACGCCTCCTGAACGGCGTCCTCCGCGTCGGCACGCATCTCTGTGCGCCGCGCGGCGAAAGCCAGAAGACGATCCAGATGTGGGAGGACGAGCGCATCGAAGCGCGCGTGCCGTTCGGAGAGCGAGGAGCTGATGGCTTTATCCCGTGGAGAGCGGACCTATTGTAGGTAGAGCGCTCCAGCCCGGAAAGTATTCCCGCTACTCCTGGGGTGCCGTTTCCGCCGAATCGCTTCGGTCGCGACTGGTTCGTGGCCGGGCAACCTCGTCCGCGGAGCGACACATGAGCTCGAGCCCATCGTCCGGAGCCGACTCCCAGTCCGCGGGTATCGGCACCAGCCGCCGCAGCGGCAGGCTGCCGTCCGAATTGGTTCGTTCGAAGGTGAGCCAGCCCTGGTCGAAGCCACCCCGCAGCCGCGACCCTGCCGACGGCATGGTGCTCCACACGCGCCACGACTGTCCTGAGCTATCGACGAACTCCCGGTAAGCCATGCCGGGCACGAGAGCAAACCTGATTCCAGCCGCACGCAGATCGCTCGATCGATCGCGATTGTGATCTGGATCACTCGCGGTCTGTGCGCTGCACCTCGTCCAATCGTTAGGCGTTACGCCTAACGATCTGCGCTCGGGATCGACCACAGCTCGACGCGACTGAGCACGCCGAGCGGGATCAGCACGAGTCGACGCTTCGTGTCGACGCCAATATCAGCGGGAGCGGGCACGTTCCGAACGAGGCGCTCATCGCGGCCGTTCGCGATCAGGTGCACGCTGGAATCCGTCCAGCTCGAGAGAAGAATCCGGCCATCGGCGAGGCCCTCGACTCCGTCCCACTTCCCATGGCCGCTGTCGAGCACCGCGCGCGCTGAGTCACCCTCGTGAAAGGTGAACAGTTTGCTGTTGAAGGGATCGAACGACACATACAGCCAGCGCTTCGCGGCCGCGTCCCATGTGATCCCGTTAGGCTTCATCAGCTGCGCGCCGGACGCCGCCACGCGCACCGCGTGATTCGGTCCCACCACGAATAGCTTGTCCCCCCCCGAGAAGATGACGCCCTTGTCCGTCATCTGAATGCCGGTGTCCGTGACGTGCAGCGATCCATCCGGGCCGACGGCGACGTCGTTGAGCAGTACAGCGCCGTAGGGCGCGAAGTCGATCGTGGCGAGGGCCCCGCCGCCATGCCGGTCGAAGCCGCGTAGTGCGTCGATGTCGCAGACCCAGAGCGTGTCGCCGTGTATCGCCATCCCCTTGGGCGCGTGCAACGTGACTCCGCGCGTTCCCCCCTGCACGAGCGTCTGAATGTCGTTGATGTTCGACGCGCGTACCCGGCTGATGTAGCCGTTGTTATCCTTGACCGAGCCGAAGCCGTTCATGTTGCTGACGAAGTACACGTCCTGATCGGCATCGTACTTCACCGACTCCGGCTCGTGGAAATCGATGATCGCGCCAACGCGCGTCGACCGTGCGTCGGTCTGGCGAGCGGAGGCCTCCCACTGATCGCCACAACCGATGGCGACGAGGCTCGTGATCAGAACGCCGCCGGCCATAAGGATGGCTCCGGAGCGGCGGCTGGCTGTCTCGCGACGCATTGTTCGTCTCCGACGAATTCCGCGCGAGATCTTGCAGGGATCGCGCCGACGGCCGACAATCCGGGGATGCGATCGATACTCATTCGTGCCGCCTGCGCGATGCTCCTGCCTTCCCTGGCGGCCGCGCAACCCGCGCCGGCACACGCTGCTCCCCCGACAGCCTCCCGACCTGCCGCTGACGATTGGCGCGGCTTCCTTCGCCTCTTCGACGCGTACGCCGATAGCGACCGCATCGTCGGCGCCAGCGTCCTCGTCATGCGCGAGGGTCGGGTGATCGACCGGCACGACTACGGCTGGGCCGACCGTGCCGCCCGCCAGCGCGTCGATGGGCGCACGCTCTTTCACTGGGGATCGATTACCAAAACGCTCACCGCGATCTCCATCATGCAATTGCACGAGCGCCGCGGTCTCTCGCTCGACGAGACGATCACTCGTTATGTGCCGGAGCTCCGTCAGGTGCACGATCCCTACGGCATGATCGACAGCATCACCCTCCGCATGCTGCTGTCCCACTCGGCCGGATTCCAGAATCCCACCTGGCCCTACACGAGCGGCAAGTCGTGGGAGCCATTCGAGCCAACGACGTGGAACCAGCTCGTCGCGATGATGCCGTACCAGGAGCTCCATTTTCGTCCCGGTTCCCGCTACTCGTACTCGAACCCTGGCTTCATTTACCTCGCGCGCGTCATCGAGCAGTTGAGCGGTGATCCGTGGGAAGCGTACGTGCAGAAGAACATCTTCGCGCCGCTCGGCCTGGGTCACAGCTACTTCGGCGCGACGCCGTACTATCTCGCGGCGGATCGCTCCAACAACTACACCGTCCAGCGCGACTCGACCGGTGCGATCGTCGAGACCACGAACGGCCGTGACTTCGAGCCGGGCATCACCATTCCGAACGGCGGCTGGAATGCGCCGCTCTCGGATCTCGCGACCTACGCAGCGTTTCTCACCGGTGCCTCCCAGGACGATTCGACGAGGCGCCGATACGATGTGGTCCTTCCGCGCACGTCGCTCACGAGCATGTGGCGCCCCCTGCATCCGATGAGCGAGAGCGCCGCCGCTCCCGATTCGATGGCGCTCTCGTTCTTCGTCGTTCATCGCGGGCCGGCAACAATCATCGGACACACCGGCAGCCAGGCCGGATTCCGATCGTTTCTCTTCTTCAATCCGGCCACGAGCGCTACGGTCATCGCCGCCTTCAACACGACGAATGAGGCCTCGCCCGCACGCGCGGCGTATGCGCGCATGTACGAGGCGGCGCTCGCCCTACTTCGTTGACCCCCGCACCGATGCGCCAATCTGTTCGCTCCGCGGTCTTTTTCTCGCTCCTGTCGCGAATGCTCATCGCGCAGGCGCCTACGCCCGCGCCCTTCCGGGTGGAGGAAACGACGATCGCCGACATTCACGCGGCCATGCGCGCGGGGACGCTGAGCTGCCAGGCGCTCGTCGAGCAATACCTGCGGCGCATCGAGGCGTATGACAAGAACGGGCCGGCGATCAACGCGCTCGTCGTCGTGAATCCGGCGGCCCTGCGCGTCGCCGATTCGCTCGATCAGCGATTCCGGCGCGAGGGGTTGATTGGACCGCTGCATTGCATCCCGGTCATCGTCAAGGACAACTTCGAGACGGTGGATCTGCCCACCACCGCTGGTTCGCTCTCGCTGCAAGGCTTCGTCTCCAACAAGGACGCCTTCCAGGTGCGGCGCATTCGCGAAGCTGGCGCGATCGTGCTTGCGAAGTCCAACATGGCGGAGTTCGCATTCAGTCCGTACGAGACGGTCAACTCGATCCTTCCCGGCTACACGAAGAATCCGTATGCGCTGGACCGCGTCACGGCGGGTTCGAGCGGCGGAACGGCCGCTTCTGTCGCGGCGAATCTCGGCGAGGTCGGTCTCGGCACCGACACTGGCAACTCCATCCGCGGCCCGTCGGCGCACCAGGCGCTCGTCGGTATCCGCTCCACGATGGGCCTAACGAGTCGCGCGGGCGTCGTACCTCTCAACCTCTCGGCGGACGTCGCGGGCCCGATGGCGCGAACGGTCGCCGACGCCGTCGCCGTGTTCCAGGTGATCGTCGGCTATGATCCGGCCGATTCCCTCACCCTCGCCGCGCGCGGCCGTCCGCTGCCTAACTACTCGGCGTCACTCGTCCGTGACGGTCTTCGCGGCGCGCGGATCGGCGTCCTCCACCAGGCCTACGATCGGCCGAGCGTCGACGCTGAGATCCGCGACGTCTTCGCCCGCGCCATCGGTGAGCTGCGGCTCGCGGGAGCCACGGTCGTCGACAGCGTGCCCATGCCCGAGCTCGACTCGCTCTTCCGCGTCCATCGCGGACAGTGCAATCCGTTCAAGTACGACCTCGAGCGCTGGATCGCGAGCACCGGCGGGCGCACACCAGTGAAGACTCTCGACGAGATCATCCGGTCGAACCGCTATCACCCGTCTATTCAGAAGCGGCTCGAGCTCGCGCAGGCCGTCGATCAATCGCCCGAGCAAAATCCGGGGTGCAAGGATCGCGAGCAATTCCGCGAAGATCTTCGCACCACAGTGTTGCACGCGATGGATGCGCTCAAGCTCGACGCGTTGGTCTATCCGACATGGAGCAATCCGCCACGGTTGATTGGTGATCTCAACACCCCGGCCGGCGACAACAGCCAGCTCTTTTCGCCGAGCACGGGCTGGCCGGCGATCACCGTGCCGATGGGGTACACGCGCGGCACGCTTCCCGCCGGTATGACCATCTTCGGTCGGGCGTGGAGCGAACCGCTCCTCATCCGCCTCGCGTACGGCTACGAGCAGGCGTCGCACTATCGCCACCCCCCATCCACGACACCGCCGCTGCGCTAGGGCGATGCGATTCAAGAACGCGAACATGCCGCATCCCCCAGTCCATCCGAGATACGCTGGACGCACCTCGAGAGCCCGGCCGCTCCTTCTCCTGGCTCTCCTGGCCTCCACGGGATGCTTTGTGCACCACAGTGAAGAGCCACCGGCGCCGCTTCGCTCGCCGGTGCGCGATTCGCTCATCGCCGTGGATGGATCCCGCGGCGACGCGGTGGCGCGACAGGGCTACGCGACGGCGGCAACCTCTTGGCTCGACAGCGCCGTCGTCTATCTGCGAGCTGGCGCACCGATCGTTTATGGTCGGAGCGAGGCGCTGTCGCTCCTGGGCGATGGCGTCCAGGAGCGCGCCACCTTTCAGTGGCGGCCACTCGGCGGCGGCGTCTCCCGTGACGCGCGCGAGGGCTACACCTTCGGTATCGCCACCATCGCCGCGCCTAACGGCGAGGGGCCGCCGACGATCCGCTCCGACCGATACATCGCCTTCTGGCGCCGCGCCGGGAATGGCGGTTGGCGTATCGTCGCTTATGCCGATGTCGGCGGCCCACCGCTGTCGGCGAATGCATCCGTGCCATCGGCGGAATTGCCGCCGATGATGTCGGTGCCACGAGGGCGCCGCGCCGACGCGGTACGGCAAGTCCGCCAGGCGGACAGCGCGTTCGCTCTCGCGGCAGATCTTCAAGGCACCGGCTTAGCCTTCGCGCAGTATGTCGCGCCGCAGGGTGTGGTCTTCTCCGGATCGGAGATCGTGATCGGGACGGAAGCCGTCGGCGCCCTCTTCGACGAACAACAGCGTGCGGGCGGCACCCTCAACTGGCGTCCCGTCTATGCCGACGCGGCGGAATCGGGCGATCTCGGCTTCACCGTCGGTGAGTATGTCTTCACAGGTCGCGGGACGACGAGTACCGTCGTTCAACGCTTCGGAAAATACCTCACCGTCTGGAAGAAGCAGGTTGGCGGCGAGTGGCGCTTCGTCGTCGATGGGGGTAATACGAGCCCAACTCCGAATCGTTAGGCTCCGTCCGGCGACTCACCAGTCGCCGCGGCGCTCGCCGCGGAGATAGGCGCGCGCCAGCGTCGCGAAGATTCCACCGTAGGTCACGATGTACGCTCCCCAGCGAAAGACTTCCGCGAAAACCGGATCGGTCGTGTGGAACGCGAAGGCGAACACCACGAGGCCCGCCACGCACCAGACGACGCACAAGACGCCGGTGCGGAACAGATCTCGTGACCGATCCCGCTCCGCCTGACGGTACTCCTCTTTGCGCTTCTGCTGCAGCTCGTCGTAATAGCGTTTCGGGATGGGCATCGACTTGACCTTCAGGGAATGTGGAGCGTGAGGTCGAGCCGCCGTACCTCGCGCTGGGTCATCGGCGACTGGACGAGACTCGCGCCATTTCGGCCGCGGTGCGCGCGAAGCGTGTAACGCACACCAGCCGGAATACCGCAGAGCGCGTAACGCCCGCGGCTGGATGCCGTGCTCTCGATCCGTGTCGGCTCTGTGCGCAACCCCGCGGTGCCTTGTCGCGAGATCGTCGTCCACTCCGCCCGCACTGTCGCGCCAGACGCTCTGGTTTCGGCCGTGTCACGCACGAAGCCGAGGATGATAGACGAGGTATCCGCCATCATCTCGCCGCATAGCTGCGCCGCCAGTGTGCGCGGCGTGGGCAGTGCGAGATCGAGCTCCTTCGAGTCTCCCGCACTGAGCACGGCGTCGCGAGTGGGAGGCTCGAGAAGAAGTGAATCGAGGCGAGGTGCGAGAACACTCACCATATACTTTCCCGGCGGAATCGAATCGATGGTGTAGCTGCCGTCCGCGCCCGTCACAGCGGCGAGCGTTGTGCCGGAGAGAAAGACGCGTGCTCCCACCATAGGCGTTCCGCGCAAGCTGTCGAAGACCGTGCCGCTGAGCGCAGCACCACTCACACGTGCGGTTCCCGCCGGCATCACCTCGAGGAGCTCGGCACCCTGCTCTCGAACCCGAACCACCGTCGTTTGCCATTCGCTCGGTTGCGCGCTGAAGGCGCCCTGGTGCCGCTCGAGCGCCGGAGTCCGAATGTACCACCGCCACACGATCCACCGCCCGTCGGGAAGAGGACGGAACTCGACACGACCGCCAGCGCGATTCGGGTCGGCGTCGAAAGGCAAGTTCACATAGCCGTACTCCAGATACCGCAGCTCCGCACTCGCGCGATCGAGCCAGAGTACGCCGCGCACCTCGACACGACGTTCGGGCCCATCGCTCGTTAGGCGCAACGGATCGAACGCGAGCCCGATGAGATCGTCGCGACGACCTTTGTCGGGCATCTGGACGCGGAAGCAATGCGTATCGAGAAAGCGATCGGAGAGCAGAACGCCAGCGTCCGGCGCGAACAGCGTGCTGCCCTTCATGACGTCGCCGTCGGCGTAGCCGACGCGTGCGAGCTGTTCCGGATCCGCGCTCACGAACGGAGTGACTGCTTCACCCTCCATCTCGACCTGTTCCTCGGATCGAACGGCCAGGCTTCGCGGTTCGAGATCGCGGTCGAACTTGCGCCAGCGCACGGCGAATCGATGCGGATTGCGTCGCGTTCGCGCCGCGGCTTGCGCCATCTGCGTCAGCTGGGTGGCATTGAGCGCCTTTCGCGCCTCATTCCATAGCTCGGCGGTCGCGACTCCCTCCTGCGGACGCACCACGCAGCGCCGATCGGCGGTCACCGTCAGCGCACGAAGGGAAACCGCTTCGCTGACGATCGTGATCGGTACGTCGAGCTTTTCTCCCTGCCTGACGAGAAAGGGAGGCGTGGTCGATGATCGGAAGCCGACCCGCTCGACGCGGACCGCGTACGGTCCGGCGAATGGAGCGCGAAACTCGAAGCCGCCGCCGTCCTCGGCGAGCTTCGTCGTCAGCGGGTGGCCCACCGAATCCAGGAGGGTGACGATCGCGCCCACCACCGGAGCGCCGTCACCCTTTCCCACCACTCTACCAGCGATCGTCTGCGCGCTCGCGGCGCGCGTCACGATCATCAGCGCACACAGTGCACTGGTTCGACGCGAGTATGGGAATGTGTAGGAGCTCATGTAGTGGCTCTCGTCAAGACAGCACGCGAGATGGTCAACGCACCCATGATGGCGGCTGGAACTACGTCTGAAAAGGCCGGATACGTCCGGATGCCCCGAGGAGCAACGAGGGCGCATGCCGCTCGACACGATCTGTTCCTCACTGCCACACCTGAGACGAGGGAGAGTACCAATGCAGAAGCACGCGTTGACGCTGGCGACGGCACTACTTGGCGTCGGAGTTCTCACGGCTTGCGGAAGCGACAAGCCGACCCAACCGAGCAACATCACCTATGTGGCCACTCTCAGCGGCGCGAACGAGAAACCAAATTCCAACACGTCGACGGCAACAGGGAGTTGGACGGGTGTGCTGAACCCGACGACGAACGTCATGACCTACACGTTGACGTACTCCGGGCTCACCCCGAGCAGCAGCGGGGCGCACATTCACGCACAGTCCGATGCAAGCGGGACGGCGAACGTGGTGCTGAACTTCGCGACCTTCGCTGGCGCGACCACCGCGTTCACGACCGGGAACACCTCCGGCACGGCTGCCGGCACCGTGAACATGGCGGGCGGTACGGTCGCCGGCCTCACAATCACTGGCGATTCGCTCCGAAAAGCGATGGATGCAGGCATGGCATATGTGAACGTCCACAGCACCCCGAGTTTCGGCGGCGGCGAGATTCGAGGCCAGATCCACAAGCAATAGTTGCCCGGTTGCCTAACGAAAAGGGCCGCGGCAACTCGCCGCGGCCCTTCTAGCACCTAGCACCAAGCGCCTCAGTAGATGTACACCTTCGTCCCGACAGGCACGTACGTGTACAGCCACTCGATGTCCTCGTCGCGAAGCCGGATGCAGCCGTGCGTCGCCGCGAGACCAATCGACTCCTTGTCGGGAGTGCCGTGCAGCAAATATCCGTCACCGAGATCCAACCGGTATTTCCCCAACTCGCCTTCCACGCGACGGTTTGCCGTACCCGTCGGAGGAACGTAGAGCGTGCTGTCGAATACGATATGCTCGTCTACCGGAAGCTGGTAGAAGTGCGAGTCCTTCCCAATCACCCCGACCAGCGTGTCGCGCACCACGAGCGAACGGCCATCCGACAGCTTGATCGGCTGCCCCCGCTCGATCTTCCGGAGCTTGAGATCGTACTCGCTCGCGACCTCCGCGTAGAGCCAATCGGGCGGAATCCAGACCGGGTCGGCTTCCTTGCGGAGGACCGTTCGAATCCCACGCGGGGTGCGGAAGGTCCAGGCGCGCCTTCCGTACTTCAGGGTGGTCCCCTTGGCCGTAGCTACCGGCGTGTCCAAGACGGTGTCCTCACCGACGATGGCCCATAGCCGCTTTTCCTGTAGGGAGACGATCAGACGAAAACCCTTGGACTTGTCGGCAACGTTCTTCGCCGAGACCCACTCCAGGCTATCGGTTCGAGAGCGAAAACGACGCTCGGAAGAAGCGGCCACGACCATTGGCTGCGAATTGGGCACCGGCGTCGTGTCCTGCGAGGCCAGCGTCACCGTGCGCCGCGGCGACTCGTCATCCGCGCGAGCACCCGAATGCTGGGCAGAGGCGCAGGACGGCAGGAAAGCCAGGACGAACAGTGACAGCTTTTTCATCGATTCGCGCTGTGGTTGCGTGGTCGCCATAACAGTAGAAGATAATCGTGCCGCCCCGCTTCGTCGCGGGGCGGCACGATGAAACACTAGCCCCGCTCGCTTAGAACTGGATTCCCAACGTGATCGGAATCGTGTTCGCCTTCGTGTACGGGAAACCGTTGTTCGAGGACGGCGAGAAGCTCATATACCGCGTCTCGAGGAACAGGCCCGTCATCCGGCCGAAGTTGAAGTTGAAGCCTGCGCCAGCGTTCCAGCCCCACTCGGTATCGGCATCACCGAACGAGACCGTGTTGCCGCCGGTGACTGGGGTGGTGGAGTAGCCGAAGAGCCGGCTCGCGCCGCCACCGCCGAGGACGTAGAAACGGCTCCAGCTGCGACCGAGCGGAACACGGAGCTTGATGTCGCCGTTGAGTTGCGCAACGGTCACGTCAGACGGATGGTACTGTGTCGCGCCGCTCGTGAAGTTATTCGCCGCCAGCCGGCCGTAGGTTCCATCGACCCGAAGGCCGAAGGGGTTGCCTGTGAAATCCACGCCGATCGGTACCGTGACGTGCCAGCCCGTGCCATATCCACCGCTCGGGTTGGTCCCGCCGATGTTCATCGAACTGGAGATGTCGCCCTGCGTCAGCGTGGCGCCACCACCGATACCGATGTACGCCCCACCTCCCCAACGACGCAACCGAAGCGCCAAAGCCTCGGCACGAGCGATCGAATCTGCGCGTGCTATCGAGTCCTGCCGTGCCCGCTCCGCCGCTGCAACCGAATCCTGCCGACGACGTTCCGCAGCAGCGATCGAGTCACGACGCATCTGCTCGACACGCGCGACGGAATCCTGCCGGGCCCGCTCTGCTGCTGCAATCGAATCCTGCCGTGCACGCTCCGCCGCCGCGATCGAATCCTGATTCACGGTCGGGGTTGGTGCCGGCTGCGCAGCGACTTCACCTGTCGAGGTGTTCCGATCCTTGCTGATCGGAATGCGCTGCGACGAACGTGCCGTACGACGCGCTGAATTGCGTCGGGTGGTGGTGGTGCGGCGAGTCGAGTCCGTCTGCTGCGCCTTCACAGTCGACACGCCTCCCAACGTCAGGGCGATCGCGAGGCCGATCGCACAGCTACTCGAAAACCCAATTCGCATTGTCTCCTCCCACTATGCCGCCCTCCGCGTTCAAGCCCCCGCGGGCGACCTTGCGGGCGGAGCATCGGATCCAGTCGGCGACTTCTCCCTTCCGACTCGACGAAGGTGGGGCTCACCTTCGATTGCCCCGCTTCATCGCGGGACATCCTTGCGACCCACTTCGTTCTGCGGCCGCCCCAATTGATGGGGTGGTCCGCCGATGCCGGTCGCGCTCCGAGCGACGACCATCGTCGCGGCACTCGGGACAGAGGCATCCTGCGTGCCGCCGCGTCCCTGAATCGCTGACAGCTTCGAGGCAAATTTCTGGTGATCTGCGGTGCCTGTCCGTCGGTGACACAGATCACCCGATTGACGTGCTCGCCTCCATCAAAGACGTCTAAACATCAGGGCGTACGCACTCAGCCAGCGCTGCGCGCGGCATCATCAACGGCGAGCCGGAAAGTTGCGACGCATCCGCGAGCATTCTTCCTGTTCTCCAGCGACAATGAGCCGCCGTGCGCTTCGGCAATCTGGCGCGAGAGTACCAGCCCAATGCCTGAACCTTGAGGCTTTGTCGTGAAGAACGGCACGAACAAATTCGCGCTGCTCGGCAACCCAGGGCCATCATCCTCCACGAGGATTGCTACCGTGCCGTTTTGGCGTGTCCATCGGATACAGACTGCACCGTCGGTCTCGAGCGATGCATCGACCGCATTGCGTAGCAAGTTTATAAGAAGCTGATCGAGCTGATCGCCATCGGCGCGAATCACGGTCGGAGGTCCGGCTTCGACACGAACGGGCAACCGGGTCTCGAGCGCGGCAACGCGACGAACCCACGTGCCGACATCGAGTGGAAGACGATGTGGTGCAGGGAGCCGAGCCAGCCGCGCGTAGGCCGACATGAAGCGGATCAACGCTTCCGAGCGCCCGCCTATCACTGATAGCCCGCGTCTGATGTCATTGTCGACGTCGCTCGCGCGAACGGGCCGATCGAGCAACGTCTGCAGACTGCCCGCGATTGATTTGATTGGCGCGAGCGAATTGTTGATCTCATGGCTGAGTACGCGCACCAGCCGCCGCCACGCCTGCAGCTCTTCCTCGCGCAACGCCTTCGTGACGTCGGCGAGCACGAGCAACGTGTGCGGACGACCATTCTGACGGAACGAGCCGCGCCGTACCTCCCATCGTCCCGCGCCGCCGGGAAACGTCACGTCCATGGTCCGCGGCGACTCACCAACGAGACAATCCGCTAGGCCCACTTGTTCGGCCGATCGTCCGAGCAGCCGTTCCGCGACATGTCCGAGCAGTCGTTCGCCAGCGCTGTTCACGAGTCGCAGGCGCTCATCGTCATCGAAGGCGAACACGGCGACGTCGATGTCGGCCATGACTGTGCGAAGGAGCGCGGTGGCTTCCATCGCGCCGAGTCGCTGCGTGCGCAACGTCTCGCCAAGCAGGTTCGCCTCGAGGTACGCGAGCCCCAACGCGTCGTCACGCTCGGCGCCCCGCGCCCGGATGGAGTAGTCCCCTTCGCGCAGCGCCGCCAGCATGTTCGATAGCGTCTGCAGAGGCCTAACGACACGTTCGCGCAGCACGAATGCCGTAATGAGCCATGAGCCGAGGACGAAGATGCCGAGCGTCCATTGCACCTTCGCGCTGTAATCGTCGCGCCAGAGCAGGACGAGCGAGACGATGATGCCGGGCAAGCCGGCGACCAACGCGAGTTGCAGCACGCGTCGCTCGTGAGGCGCCAGGGGCTTCTCTCGGCGGTCAGCCATCGGTGGTCGGTTGACGATGGTACTGGGTGAACGGTGATCGGTGAGTCGTGATCGGTGCTCCGCAATCACAGTTCACGGTTCACCGACCACCGTCAACCCATCACAGTTCGTAGGCGGCGATCCGGCGATAGAGCGCGCTTCGCGAGAGCCCGAGCGCTTGCGCGGCGCGGCTGACGTTACCGTCGTATCGGCTCAGCGCTTTCTGAATGAGGAGGCGCTCGACCTCCTCGAGCGTCAGCTCTTCCAGCCGCGGCGCGGCCGTCGACGCGCCGCGGAGGGCGAGATCGGCGCCCCGAACCTGCTCACTCTGGGCGAGCAGCACGGCGCGCTCGACGGCATGATCGAGCTCGCGGATGTTTCCCGGCCAGGCGTGTTCGAGCAGCAGCTGCATTGCCCCTGGATCGAATCCGGTGAGGTGCTTGCGGTAACGCGCCGCATGACGCCTCAGGAAATGCATCGCCAGCGGCGGAACGTCCTCGCGCCGCTCTCGGAGTGGAGGCAGATGCAGCTCGATGGTATTGATCCGGAAGAGCAGATCCTCGCGGAACCGCCCCGCCGCCACCTCATCGTTCAGCCGCGCGTTCGTCGCCGAGATCACGCGCACATCCACATGGCGTGCCTTCGACGAGCCGACGCGCTCGACGTCCCCCGTTTGCAGCACGCGGAGGAGCTTCGCCTGGAGCGCGAAGGGTACGTTCCCGATCTCGTCGAGAAAGATCGTCCCGGTGTCGGCGAGCTCGAAACGGCCAACACGATCGGTCTTCGCATCCGTGAACGAGCCCTTCACGTGACCAAAGAGCTCACTCTCGAATAGCCCTTCCGACAGGCCGCCCATGTTCACGGGAATGAACGGCTTCTGCGCCCTTGCCGACGATGCGTGCAGCCACTGCGCCACCAGCTCTTTGCCGGTGCCGTGCTCACCGGTGATGAGTACATTCGCATCCGACGGCCCGACCCGCTCCATGAGCTGGAGAATCGGCTTCATCTTCGGCGAGTCGGCGATGAGGCGCGGAAGGTTGTCGCGTCGCAGGAGTCGATTCTCGCTCTCGAGACGGCGGGCGCGCCGGAGCGCGCGCCCCAGCTCGACCTGAGTTCCGAGAATCGTCATCAGGCGTGCGTTGTCCCACGGTTTTTCGATGTAATCGCGAGCGCCGCGGCGCATCGCCTCGACCGCGCCTTCCACGCTTCCCCACGCCGTCATCACGATGATCGGCAGGTCGGGTTCGAGGCCGCCCAGTTGCTGCAGCAAGTCGAGACCCTCCTTACCCGACGTCGTGTCGCGCGTGTAGTTCATGTCGAGCAAGAGCGCGTCGTAGTCGCGCTTCTCGAGCGCCGACAGGACGGCCGACGGCGAGGTGGCCGTATCGATGTCGTAGCCGTGCGTCTTGAGGAGGAGCCGGAGCGCCTCGAGAACGTCGGCCTGATCGTCGGCGACGAGGACGTGCGGTCGAGACTGGAGGTCGTGTAAGGGCATGTAGTGGAAAGCTGGAACAAACGAGGGTCCATATGCCAGCCCTCGCGAGCGCGACGCGCGACGATGGGATCGAGAGTCCTACAAGCGCACACAAAAAGGGAGCGAAACGAGATGCTCGTTCCGCTCCCCTTCCTGGTGGCCGCGCCGAGAATCAGCGGGCGATGGCGCCTTCGGTGCCAGTGATCCAGCCGTCCTTGAGCTCCACGATTCGATTGCCAAAACGCGCGTTCTCCTCGGAGTGCGTGACCTGAATGATCGTGGTTCCCTCGGAGTTGAGACGCTTGAAGAGCTCCATGATCTCGCGGCCCTGGCTCGAGTGCAGGTTGCCGGTGGGCTCGTCGGCGAGAATGAGCTTCGGCTTGGCTATGACGGCGCGCGCGACGCCGACAAGCTGCTGCTGACCGCCAGAGAGCTGCCGGGGATAGAGATCCTTCTTGCCGACCATGCCAAAGCGGTCGAGCGTATCGCCGACGATCGCTTCACGCTCCGATTTCTTGACGTTTCGATACGAAAGCGGGATGTCCAGATTCTCGGCAACGGTGAGGTCGTCGATCAGATGGTACTGCTGGAAAACGAAGCCGATGTGCTCCTTGTTGAGCGCGACGCGCTGCTTGTGACTCATCGCGTGAACGGGATGGCCGACGAAATAGAACTCACCGGTCCATGCGCTATCGAGCATGCCGAGGATCGAGAGGAGCGTCGACTTGCCGGCACCCGACGGCCCCATGATCGAGATGAACTCGCCGGGCTGCACGTCGAAGGTGATGCGACGCAGGACATACATACGCCCGGCCGGCGTCTCGAACACCTTCTCGAGATTCCGCATGGCGATGAGCGGGCCAGTGATGGGCGCGGGCTCGGCGGCGGCAAGCCGCGATTGCGTCGACGAAGAGAACAGACCCATTGAAAGCTCCAGAGGGGCGAGGGCGGAGCCGGATCGAGCCGGCTCCGGTTGCCGAAAAGTAGCTGTGATGCGATGGCGGGACAACGAAAGGGCGGGTGTTTAGCAAGCGCTAAACACCCGCCCCTCGACGCTCCATGCGTCAGGCGTGGGCCTGACCCGGGCGACTCTCCTCGACGACACGGCCATCGAAGAGATGGACCGAACGGTCCGCGTGGGCAGCGTAGCGGGGATCGTGCGTCACCATGCAGATGGTGGCACCGCCACGGTGCAACTCGCGAAGGAGCTCCATCACCGCTTCGCCGTTCGTCGAGTCGAGGTTTCCCGTCGGCTCGTCGGCGAGGAGGATGAGAGGATCACCGGCCACGGCTCGGGCGACAGCGACGCGCTGCTGCTGACCGCCGGAGAGCTGCGCCGGGTAGTGCTTCATGCGATGGCTCATCCCAACGCGCTCGAGCGCGTCCTGGACCCGCTGCTTGCGCTCGCTCGCGGACATGCCGCGATACGTCAGGGGCAGCTCGACATTCTCATAGACCGTGAGATCGCCGATGAGATTGAATGCCTGGAAGATGAAGCCGATCTGGCGATTACGAATGCGCGCCCGCTGCGATGGCGTGAGCTGCGCGACCGACTCGCTGGCCAGTGTGTACTCGCCTTCCGTGGGCGTGTCGAGCAGACCGAGAATCGAGAGCAGCGTCGTCTTGCCGCATCCGGACGGCCCAGCGATGGCGACGTATTCCCCCGGCTGCACCTCGAGATGGATGTCCTGAAGTGCGTGCGTCTCGACCTCGTCCGTGAAGAAGATCTTCTTCAGGCCGGCAAGCCGGATCAGCGGCTGATTGCCGTCACCGGTCATCGTACCGGCGGAGAGGGGCGACGTAGACTGCTTGGCTGCGGACTCAGGCATTGTGGGAGGGGCTAGGGGTTTGGGCCTAGGGAGGAGGGGCGAGGGACTTACTTGAGTCTGACGCGAGAGGTGTTGTCCCACGTCGACATGTCGGAGATGATGACGCTGTCGCCAACTGCGAGACCGCCGTTGACGACGATGGTGTTCACGGAGGCGCGTCCGAGCTTCACGTTCACCCGGCTCGCATAGCCGGAGCCCTTCTCGACCTTGAACAGGCCAACAGTGCTCTCGGCCTGGCCATACGCTGGGCGGCCGACGAAGGTGACATCCTTGAGCTTCTCGATCTCGATCGTGCCGTCGACGCTGAGGTCCGAGCGGGCGCCGTTGGGCAGTGCGCCATCGAGCGCGACCTCGACCGTGACGGTTCCAGCTTGCGACGACGGATCGGCGCGAATGACGTGCCCCTCGACCGTGCCGTTGTTGTGCAGGTCGATCACGGCGCGCTGACCGACGGCGACATCCTTGGCCTGCGTCTCGGGAACGCGCAACACGGCCTTGAGGCGGCCCGGCTGCGCCACCCGCGCGAGCTCGATACCAGAGTTGACCCACTGGCCGAGCTCGAGCTGCGGATTGCCTAACGATAAGAGCTGACCAGCCTCGCCGGCCGTCACGCGCATCGCCGACACGCGATTGCGCTGCTCCTGCAGAATCCGCTTGAGCCCAGTGATCTGATCCGCCTGGAGATCGAGCTGCTGTTTCTGCGCAGCCTGCATGTCGGCGTAGCGTTGACGCTCGAGATCGAGGCGGCGCTTCAGCTCGGTGACCTGATCGTGCGCAGCCGCGACCTCGTTCTTGCTTGCGAGGTCCTTCTTGGCCAGCGAGTCGGCGACCGCCGCGACGCGGAGCGCGTTCTGATATTGTGTCACGAGCTGCGCGACGGCCCCTTCCTGCGACATCATGCCTTGCTGCAGCGAGGTCTTCAACTGAGCGAGAGCAGAATACGACTGCGTGAGCTGCTGCTGATACTGCAGCGTCTGCAGATCGATGTCTGGATTGCTCAGCGTGAGAATCGTCTCGTCGGGTGTGACACTGACACCGGGGCGCACCGGCAAGGTCTCCACGCGTCCGCTGGTCGTGGCGACGATGATCCGGACGTGTTCGGGAACGAGCGTTCCCGGCGCGTTCACCGAGATCGTCATGTCGCCCTTCTTCACCGTGTCGATCCAGAGCGTGGCGCGCTCGACGGGCGGCGCTGCCGGCTTGAGCCGACTGATGAATGCGGAGATGACGAGCACGCCAACGATAGCAACGCCGCCGGCGACGTACTTCTTCGTCTTTTTGGGTGGCTCGCGCTTGATATCCAACGGAGTCCTCTGGTGCTGGGAAGCGAGTGGTGTGGGCGTGAAGCTAACAGTACGTAAGGGAAGGACCATGCCCGCTTGCAATATGTGCCTAACTACTTTCGCGGCATAGTCTTTACGCCACTCCAGACTTGGCTTCTACGCCTCCCTTGGCCGGCTATGGGATTTTGTGTCCCACAACCGAACAGGGATGCGGTTCCACACCGCCGCTGCGTCGCGGCATTTTCGATCCCAAGACCTCTGTTTGACAATCGGATTCGACAATAGGTTGTTGGAGGTCGCCGAGGGCTCCTCGATAACGACCAGTCTTTCGGACAATTGATTCTCTGGGTTTCAGGGTGTGTTAGGCCATCCTGAAACGGTCTCATGTGATGCGCGCTGGCTCGCGCGCTGGGGAGGGTTCCGCCGATGGCATTCCTCCGGATGGTTGTGCGGTCGTTCGCGCTCGTTGGGCTGGGTGCCGCCTGGTTGCAGGCGCAGTCGACGCATGCGCATGTGTTCGTCGCCCCGCAGGGGCGCGCGAGAATCGCCACCATCGCTCCGCCGCCCCCTCCGCACACACCCACGACTTTTGGCCAGACGGTTTTCGAGAATTATCCAGTCATCGTCTTGCCCGACGGTCGGGTACTGGTCGACCTCGGCAATGGGTACGAGCAGGTTGCCCGCACCTGTCCTTACGCGTATGGCTATGCGTGCCAGAGCTACGGATATCCAATCGCGCCCCAGACGCCGCTCTTCTCGGAACTCGCGCCGCCGACGTATGTCCCGCCTCGTTATGCACCCCCGGCCTACGGTGCCCCGTATTACCCAACGCCGAGCTATCCGGCGGGCGGCTATGGCAACTACGCGCCCCCTGGCTACTCACCGTACTATCCGCCGAGCTACGGAGCGCCGAGCTACGGCGGCTGTCCTCCGGGCTACGTACCGACCGGCAGCTACCCACCGTGCGTCGATCCGTACAGAGCGCCTGTAGCGCCAGCAGCGATGCCTGCGGCAGGTGCCGTGCGTGCGGCGCCGGCAACTCGTCGCCCACCCGCTGCAGCGGTCCTCACGCCCCGCGTGCGCCGCTAAACGACGCTCGGCGTCGACGAGGCCGAGGCAGCCTAGCGAGAGTGCGAGTGCTGCTCGGCGCGGTGGCGCCGGCGCTCTCACTTCTCGTTGCGTTCCACGCCACCGGCGCGCAGGCGAAGGATTCGCTCCGGAAGGATTCGCTCGTCCGGACCGATTCCGTCGTCATGCCTCGGGTCGACACGGCTCGTCCTCCGATCAGGCTCTGCGCGGGCGGCGATGTCACGTTAGGCACCAACCTGGACACGCTCTGGGCAAAGACGGCGGCGCGAAGACTTCGCGCCGATTTCCAGCTCAGCGACACTCCGGATGCACTCCTCGCTGCACTCAAGCCGCTCTTCGGGGACGCCGACGTCGTGCTCGTGAACGTCGAGGGCGCGATCGGCGACGGGCTCGCTGCGCGCAAGTGTGGAAAGAAGGCGTTGAACTGCTTCGCATTTCGCCAACCCGTGGCGACAGCAGCTGCCCTTCGACGGCTCGGTGACAGTGCCGCGGTCGTCGGAAATGTCGCGAACAACCATGCGCGCGATGCCGGCGACGATGGTTTTCTCGTCTCCCTGTCGCATCTCACGCGGGCTGGAATTCTCGTCACCGGAGCGGACACCCTCGCGACGCCCGTGGTGACGAGACGCGGCGATACGATTGCGGTACTCGGGTTCTACACGTCGAGTGATAGCCCGGACGCGCGCGACCTGGACGCCGTGCGCCGTCATGTGGCGCGGGCCGTGGCGCGTTGGGGAACCGTCGTCGTCACGATGCATCTCGGCGCCGAGGGCGCGGGCGCGCAGCGCACCCGCGACTCGACAGAGGTATTTCTCGGCACGATCGATCGTGGTAATCCGGTGGCATTCGCCAACGCCGCGCTGGAGAGCGGTGCGACGCTCGTGATCGGCCACGGACCCCACGTGCTCCGAGCCGCGGAGTGGCGCGATGACCGGCTCGTGCTGTATTCGTTAGGCAATCTGCTGACGTATGGTCCCTTTCGTCTCGCCGAGCCGATGAACCGGGGCGTGGTGGCGTGCGCCGAGATCGACTCGGCGCGGCACGTACGCGGGGCGTGGCTGCGACCCACAATGCAGCTCGCGCCGGGGGTGCTGCGACCCGACAGCACGGGGCGCGCGGCCGTTCTCGTCGACTCGCTGAGTGCTCTCGACTTCCCGGTGACGGGCGTGCTCGTGGGAGCGGACGGCGTACTGCGACGACGCGCTACGGCGGATTCGGTTCCCGCCCCGCCAGTGCCTCCCCGGCCGCGCGGCCGCCGGCGTGATTAGCGCCTAACGAAAACGGCGCCGCTTTCGCGGCGCCGCCCGGTCACTACACTCACCGCTCGGGAGTGGCGAGGAGTCCAATCGATGTTGGGGGATCGGGAGCCCAGGGGATTCTTGCCACGCCGCGCCAGATCTTGATCTTCGGTGCCGGCGCGCGGTTCAAGGGACTCTCGATGACACGACCGGCGACGCTGCTCGCATGAACGAAGCGCCCGTTGCCGATATAAATCCCGATGTGGCTGACGTTCGCCTTCGCGTTCGAGGCGAAGGTGAGTAGGTCACCGGGGCGGAGGAGCGACGTGTCGCGATCCACTGGGACGCCAACAGCCGCCTGCTGTCGCGCCGTACGCGGAACGATCATCGCAAACCGCGCCATGACGTACTGAACGAGGCCGCTGCAGTCGAAGCCTCGCTGCGGCGATGCGCCACCGTGCTTGTACCGGGTGCCGATCTGGGCGCGGGCGAGCGAGACGATCGAATCCCGCAGTGAGCTCGCGGAGGCACTCATCCCGGCCAAAACCGGAATGGGCGATTGAGCGCTCCCGACCGCCGGAAGAGTGAGGCACATGAGCGCAATGAGCACGGCGATTTGGCGCCTGGGGCGTCTAACCGACATGCGGCGCACTCTGCATTGATCCATGCGTCACCTCGAGCGTGAGACCGGCCTGTGCTGTATGACGAATCACAAGGGACAGCGGAACGAGGCCCCAAGCTGCCAACAGCGAGCTCAACAGGATGTGACCGGCCGCACAAAAGCGCCGGGGTGCTGCTAGACCATCAGCCGCCTCGAATGCTTCAACATCTTATGCCAAAACGCCTTACGTCGGCGTACGATCAACGAATACCAAGAATCTTATGCGTCTGCAGGCTCAGCCGCCAACGCGGATGCTGCTGACAGTACCAAACGGCCGCTCTTGTATTCTCGACCAAATCAGGCCCGTCCATAGGCTGCAAGAAAAAATGCTCGAACGCTAGAGCCTCGTAACGCTCGGGTTCGGCGCCCACCTGTGGATAGACAAGTTTGAGCTCGTTTCCGTTTGCGACCACTAGATCGGCGTTGGCCTTTGGGCTTACACAGATCCAATCGACCCCGGCAGGTGGAAGCAGTGTGCCGTTGGTTTCAATCGCCACCTGGAAACCCCGACCGTGCAACGAATCCACCAGCTCGGTGTCGAGTTGCAAGAGGGGCTCGCCGCCTGTGCACACCACGAATCGACGAGCGCGACCGGCTTCGCCCGGCCACTTGGCAGCGACGGCATCGGCCAATTCGGCCGAGCTCCGAAATCGGCCACCGTCGGGACCGATGCCAACAAAGTCGGTGTCGCAGAAGGAGCAGATCGCCTTCGCGCGATCGGCTTCGCGCCCCGACCACAGATTGCATCCAGCGAATCGACAGAAAACAGCCGCGCGGCCGCTGTGAAAGCCCTCTCCCTGGAGGGTAAAAAAGATCTCCTTCACGGCGTAGCTAGGCATATCGCGCAGGGTCCTTCGTTCCGAGCCGGGCAAAAGCATCCAGACGTAACTGACATGCATCGCAGCGGCCGCAGGCCTTCCCATCCGTTGTCGGATCGTAGCAGCTCGAGGTCATGGCGTAGTCGACGCCGAGCTCGAGGCCGAGCCGAATGATCTCGGGCTTGGCCAGATGGAGGAGCGGCGCGCGAATGTGGACCGGTGTCGCTCCTTCAACGGCGCGTCGCGTTGCGAGATTCGCCATGCGCTCGTAGGCGGCGATGTACTCGGGCCGGCAGTCGGGGTACCCGGAGTAATCGATGGCGTTCACGCCGATAAAGATCTCCGACGCGCCGAGCACCTCGGACCAGGCGAGGGCATAGGAGAGAAAGATCGTATTCCGGGCAGGGACGTAGGTGATCGGAATCCCCAAACGCATCTCGTCGTGTGAGCGATCCTTTGGCACGGCCTCGTCGCTCGTGAGGGCCGAGCCGCCGAAGGTGCGAAGATCGATGTCGACGATGATGTGCTCGCGCGCGCCGAACTGCCGCGCGATACGTCGCGCGGCGTCCACCTCGACAGCGTGCCGCTGGCCGTAACGAAAAGTCATCGCATGGGTGGTGAAGCCCGCATTCACCGCATAGGCGAGGAGCGTCGTCGAGTCGAGTCCGCCGCTGAGCAGAACGACAGCCGACTGGCCGTGCGCGGTGGCGGTCGCGTCCATCACCGGAGCGCCTGATCGAAGTCCTCGATCAAGTCGTCCACGTGCTCGAGACCGACGGACAGGCGAAGGAGGTTCTCGGGAGCGCGCGTACCCGGGCCCTCGACGGATGCCCTGTGCTCGATGAGGCTTTCAGTGCCACCGAGGCTGGTCGCGCGTGTCACGATGCGGAGCCGCGCGGCGGCCTCCATCGCGGCCTCGCGTCCGCCGCATACCTGCAGCGACAGCATGCCGCCGAATCCGGACATCTGGCGCGAAGCGATCTCGTGGCCTGAGTGATCCAGCAATCCCGGATAGTGCACCCGCTCGATGCGGCGGTGATTCGTCAGATATGTCGCAAGCGCCAGCGCATTCGCGGAGTGCGCGCGCACGCGCCAGGGCAACGTGCGAACGCCGCGCATCGTGAGCCAGCATTCGAACGGCGAAGGGACGGCGCCCACCGACGTCTGGATGGCGCGGATACGCTGCGCGACCGGGCCGTCGGTGCGCCAGACGAGCGCGCCGCCGAGGACGTCGCTGTGACCGCCGAGATACTTCGTCGTGGCGTGCATCGCCACGTCGGCGCCTAACGAGAGAGGCTGTTGGAGGACTGGCGTGGCCCAGGTGTTGTCGACGACGCAGAGCGCCGAGTGAGCGTGCGCGATCTCTGCTAGGCTCGCGATGTCGACAACGCGCAGTAGCGGATTTGACGGCGTCTCGATCCAGATGAGCCGCGTTGACGCACGGAGCGCCCGCTCGACGGAACGCAGATCGGTCATGTCGGCGAGCGAGACCTCGAGCTTCCACGGTCCAAAAATGTCGTGCATCAGCTTCGTCGTGCCGAAGTACGCGTCGTCGGGTGCAATGACATGCGCCCCTGCCTCGAGTGACTGGAGTATGGTCGCGGTCGCGGCCGAGCCCGACGCGAAGCACGCCGCGCCGGCACCGCCCTCGAGCGTCGCGAGGCATTCCTCGAGCGCGGTCCGATTCGGGTTTGCGTAGCGGGAATAAACGAGACCGGCGCGATACTGGCCGTCTGCCTCGCGCTCGAAGGTCGTCGAGAGATGGATTGGTGGGGTGACCGCGCCCGTCGAGGGGTCGGGAGCGTGGCCGGCATGAACGGCGAGCGTTTCGATGCGCATGTGTGCGGTGAGCAAACGGGCGAGGCCAAGCGCCACCATGGTGTGGCGATCAGCGCTTTGGTCGTGACGAGCGTTGAGCAAGCGTGGTCCGCGTGCTCGTGAGCCGCCGAGGCTCGCGTCTTTCGACAGATAACCTAGACCAACCAGTATCCAGTCGTGCAGCCCATGATTAAAAAACGCAGCGTCATCGTTGGAGCGGCATTCGCGGCCGCGCTGACCGCCCCAGCCCGCGCGCAGGATGGAGCGACAGCGGCTTCGCTTCCGTTGAAGCACGGGCCCCAGGCCACGTCGGCGGACATCTCCGCGGCCGATCTGATGACGAGACTCTACATCTTTGCCGACGACTCGATGATGGGCCGTGAGACCGGCACTCGCGGGCATCTCATGTCGACAGCCTACATCGCGTCTGAATTGCGACGGCTGGGGCTGAAGCCCGCCGGAGACAACGGAACGTTCTTCCAGAATGTGCCGATGATTCGCCGAGCGTTCAGCGAGCGCTCGACGATCACACTCGGCGGTAAGACTCTGCGAGCCGGCAAGGACTTCATCGCCAGCGCGCCAACCGGAGTACTGCCTTCGCTCGGCACGCTGGAGGTCGTTTTCGGAGGGCGCCTTGGCGACAGCACCGCGGCGCTCTCGCCCGATCAGGTGCGGGGAAAATTGTTGCTGGTTTACCCGGCGCAGCGTGGCTCGGGCCGCGGTGGATTCGGGGGTCGTGGCGGGCGTGGTGGCGGCGGAGCAGCGGCGATCGCGACGATCGAGGAGATCACACCGGCGGCGCTCCAGCAGGCAACGCATCCGCGGGAAGGGCAGGTGACACTCAGAGTTGTCCCGACCGGGAGCCAGCCAGGGCTCGTCACGCTAACGGTGACGCCAGCCGCGGCGCAGGAACTCCTGGGCGTCGATCCGCCGACCGCCAGCAAGGGACAGGCGGGGAAGTCGGCAGCGCTGCATCTCGTCTTCGACGAGCAGCCGGCGCCGGCGCGGAACGTCGTGGCGATCATTCCCGGCTCCGACCCGAGCCTTCGTGGCGAGTACGTGGCGCTTGGCGCGCACAACGATCACATCGGGTATCTCACGACGGCACCGCAGAACCACGATTCGCTGCACGTCTTCCGACAGGCGCAGTTCGCGATCAACGGCCTCGTTAGGCGAGGACAGCAGGCGACCGCGGAGCAGCAGTCGCAGCTCGCCGCGCTGCACGTGGACTTTGACAGCCTGCGCCGAGAGCGCCCCGTCAGGCTGGACTCGATCCGGAATGGAGCGGATGACGACGGCTCGGGATCGGTGACGCTGCTCGAGATCGCGGAGGCATTCGCAAAGGCACCGACGAAGCCAAAGCGCTCGCTGCTCTTCGTCTGGCACACCGGCGAGGAGAAGGGGCTGCTTGGCTCGCGGTGGGTGACGGATCACCTGCCAGTGCCGGCCGATTCGATCGTCGCACAGCTGAACATGGACATGGTCGGCCGCGGCTCGGCGCTGGACATTCCCGGCGGTGGTCCCACGTACGTGCAGCTCGTCGGCTCACACCGATTGTCGACGGAGCTCGGTGACATCGTGGAGCAGGTGAACAAGACCGAGCCAATGCCATTCCAATTCGATTATCAGTTCGACGCGAATGGCGATCCCGAGAACATTTATTGCCGCAGTGACCATTACAACTATGCGCGGCTTGGGATCCCGGTGGTGTTCTTCACGACGGGTCTACATGGCGACTATCACCAAGTGACGGACGAGCCGCAGTACATCGACTATCCGCACATGGCGCGCATCGGCCAGCTCGTGCACGATGTCGCGACGACGGTCGCGAATCTCGATCATCGGCCGCTCGTGGACAAGCCGAAGCCGGACCCTAACGGAAGATGCCAACAGTAGGCTACTACCGGGGTCGAGTTGCTCGTCAGTCCATAGTTATCAGTCCATAGTTATCAGGGAGTTCGGAACGAAGCGTTGATTGGATGAACGCTTCGTTCCGAATCCCCTGATAACTATGGACTGATAACTGATAACTGTGGTTAAGCTACTCTCAGGATCCCGACGACCTTCTTGAGCTGGGTGGAGCCCTCGAGGAGAACGTTGCTCGCGGAGGTCATCTGTTCGCAGGCGGCGCTCTGCTCTTCCGTCGATGCGTTGACCTGTTGCGCGGCCGCGGCGTGGCCTTCGGCGGTGCGTGCGATGGTGTCGATGCTCGCGGCGGCGGAGTGCACAGCGCGGAGATTCGTCGCGGCGGCAGCGGCAACACCCTCGGCGGCGATGCGCGTGCGCTCGGCCGCGGTGGTGATGCTGCGGAGCGCGCCCTCGATGGTTTCCGAGAGATGCTCGATCTCGACGACGCGCGCGGCGCCGGTCTCCATCGCACGCGTGCTTGCCGTGACGCGCGCGGTAACGACGCTCGTGACCTGCATGATGTCGTCGGCGGCGGCCTGCGCCTGGAGCGCGAGCTTGCGAACCTCGTCAGCCACGACGCCGAAGCCACGCCCGTGCTTGCCGGCGCGCGCGGCTTCGATAGCCGCGTTCAGTGCGAGAAGATTCGTCTGATCGGCAATCTTCCCGACGATCGCCACGAATCGGTGGATCTCTGCAGTCGTGTCGTCGAGCGCGATGACCTCGGCCGCGGCGTTCTCGACACTCGCCTTCACGTCGCGCAGCATCCCGACCGCGCGTTGAACCTCCTGTCGCTTCGCCTCCGCAGAGGTCTCGATCTCACGCGCGAGATCGTTGACCTCCGCCGAGCTGTATCGAACACCGTCGGCGGACTGACGGATCTCGCCGAGCGTTGCATCGATCGCGCGCAGCTGCTGGACCTGCGTCTCCGCGCCATGCGAGACGTCCGTCATCGCATCCGCCATCTGACCGGCGGAGAGCGAGATCTGCTCGGAGACCGAGGCGAGGTCGTGGGCCGACTCGGCGACGCTCTGGGCTGTTTCGGCGGCGACGGTAACAATGCGCGACAGAGAGTCCCCGGTCTGGTCCATGGCGTTGGCGAGGATCTCGAACTCGGCGGGTAGGTCGCCGCTGCTGCGCACCGTGAGATCGCCTTCGCTGAGACGTCGCGCCTGATCCACCAGAAGCGCGAGCGGCTGACCGATGGAGAACACCGTGACGCCGACGATGCCTAACGCGATGATCACGGCGCCAACGATGAGACCGAGCAATGCGGCGGCGCGCTGGTGGGTTTCGTCGGCGAGACGCTGGGACGCCGCGGTGACGCGCTGTGCCTTGACCAGTCCGAGCTTGTCGATGTTCGCGAGCAGGTCGTCCACGTCGTGCTGGGCGCTGTTGGCGGTACGGCGCGCCTCGTCGAGGCGACCGAGGTCGGCGAGGCGGTGGGCGCGGGCATAGCGGATCTCCATGTCGGAGAGCTTCGCGTCGATGAGCGCCACCGTCGCGACTTCATCAGCGGTGCGGTCGGGGCGGGCATTGATCGCGCGCTGAATGTCGTGCGCGTTCCAGCCGTGCTGGCGGAAAGCGGCTTCGGCGTCGGGGTCGCGCGTGTCGAGGTAGCGACCACCTGCCTCGAGAGCCTTTGCGGCGTCGCTGGAGAGCTGCGAGGCGAGTCGCGATTCGGTCTGAACGTCGCGCAGCGTAGTCGTGATCTCACGCGACATCGTGCCCAGTGTTCGCCACGCGACCGTGCCGGCAACGATGAGCAGCGACACGACGACAAGCGACCCGATCCAGAGTCGTCCCCGAATCGTACGTGCCATCGCGACGAACCTTGCAACCGCGGCCAGCCGTGACGTACCGGAGAAGGGAGCGAAGCGCGACGCACTCGAAAAGGGAGCGAAGTTCACCGCGCGTCCTCGAGTGTGAGAGCGCCATCGTGAATACGCGTCATGACGATCACCTTCCCGAGGGGATCGCCGTCCGGTGAGAACGCGATCTTGCCGGTGACTCCTGCATACCCACCATGCTCCGCCAGCTGTGCGAGGTACTGGCGTAGACGCGCTCTGTTGGGACCGACGCGGCGCGCGGCTTCGGCGAGGAGCATCGTTGCGTCGTACGCGAGGGCCGCGTTGCCGTCGGGGCTTATGCCGTAGCGCTTCCGGAACCGCTGGACAAAGGCCCGAGCGTCGGCGCGTTTGTCGTCGGTCGTGAAGGGCGCACCGACGTACACCCCGTCTGCCAGGGTTGTGTCGGAGGTGAGGACGGTCCATCCGTCGCCGCCAACGAGATCGGCACGGAGCGCCTGACGACGCGCCTCGCGAAGGAACGCAAGCCCACTGGCGCCGGTGCCGGCAACAAACACCACTTCCGGCTGGCGGCGATTGAAGTAGGTGACGAAGGGCTCGAAGTCCTGCGACGCACCTTCGGCGATCGGATCGTTGCTCACGATCTCGCCCTTGAAGCCGCGGACGAAAGCATCGGCGAGCCCGCGCCCATATGCGTTGTTCTCGTAGAGGATCGCGGCGCGACGACGTCCCCGCCGCATGACGAAACGTGCGATCTCGAGCCCGTTCGCCGAGTCGCTCGAGATGACGCGGAAGGTCCAGGGAGAGATGCCAGTGAGTGCCGGCGACGAAGCGGTAGTCGCGACGGCGGGCAGGTGTCCGTCGTAAACGCGCGCCGCCGCGACCATGGCTCCGGAGTTGACGTGTCCGATGACGCCCACGACGTCGCGTCGACTGATGAACTCCTGGGCGATCGCGGCGGCGCGCATCCCATCGCCGCCGTCATCGCGAAAGAGAACCTGTACGCGAGGGCCCTGGTCGGGCACGCTGGCGTTCAGCTCCTCGAGCGCGAGCTCGATGCCGCGCCGATTCATCGCGCCGTACTCTTCGTTCCAGGGGCCGGCGGCGCCAAGCACGATCGGTCCACTGGTCATCGCGCGGCAAGCGAGGACGAGCGACGCGAGAATGCAGGCGGCGAGCGAGCGCGTGAACATCACTTCCAGAGCTCGAGGAGAAGCAGCGTCGTCGCCGCTCTGGAAGACGAAAAAGGGGAGGCGGCGCAACCTGCCGCCGCCTCCGGGCTTAGCCGATCTTTCGTCCTCCGGGGAGCTCCTTGTCGAAGCCCAGGCTCCGATTGAAGAACTCGATCGTGCGCTTCCAGGCGTCGTGCGCGTCGGCTCGGCTGTAGACGTTCGGGCGCGTGTCGTTGAAGAAGGCGTGATCGGCGTTGTAGAAGTGCGCCTCGACGTGCTTCCCAGCTTGCTCGAACTGTCGAACGAGCTCGCGCGCCCTGTCCTCGGGGGTGCTCTTGTCCTTGAGCGCGAAATGCGCGAGGACGGGAGCGTCGAGATTCTCGATGCGAAGCTTCACCTTGGGATGAATGCCGTAGAAATCGACGGCGGCGGCAATCCGCTCCGGGAATTCGCAAGCGCCGTAGAGCGCGAGCTGGCCGCCCATGCAGAATCCAACGATGCCGACCTGCTTCGGGGAAACACCTTCGAGCGCGATGAGTGCATCGGCGGCCCCGCGCAAATCCTTGGCGGTGTCGGCGATATTGAGCGCCATCATCAGCTTTCCCGCGTCGTCGGGACTCTTTGCCTGCTCGCCGTGATAGAGATCCGGAGCGAGCGCGAAGAAGCCTTCGGCCGCGAACCGGTCCGCCACGTCCTTGATGTGGTCGACGAGGCCCCAATACTCCTGGATGACGAGAATGCCGCGGCCCCGGGGAGCGGTCGGGCGCGCGAGGTAGCCGGAGGCGGTGCGTCCATTGGCCTTGAACTCGATCATCGTACCTGGCATTTGCTGCTGCTCCCGTTAGGCGGTGGTGCGCCGCGTCAGCGGGCGCGCGGCTGCTGCTGGGTGAGACAGTGGAGCGTGCCGAATCCCCACACGAGATCGACGGCGTGGACCCCGATGACGCGGCGATCGGGAAGGAGCTCGGCGAGCGTATTGAGGGCGATCCGATCGTTCGGGTCGTTGAAGGTCGGGACGAGCACGACGCGGTTCGCGATGTAGAAGTTCGCGTAACTGGCGGGGAGTCGCTCGTCGCGCATTGTCACTGCGCGCGGAAAGGGAAGTTTCACGACTTTGAATGCGCCATCCGCCGCGCCCGCGAGCTCGAGCCGCTCCATGTTGTCAACGGAGCGGCGGTGGTTCTCATCGTCGGCGGGATCCTCCTCGTACGCGAGGACGATGACTCCCGGCGCGACGAAGCGCGCGACATCATCGACGTGCCCATGCGTGTCGTCCCCGACACACCCTTCGCCGAGCCAGATCGTCTGGCGAATGCCGAGATACTCGTGAAAGACACGCTCGTAGCCCTCCCGCGAAAGGCCGGGGTTGCGCTGCTGGATCGTGGAGAGCAGGCACTCCTCGGTGACCAGCAGGGTTCCCTCGCCGTCTGCATCGATCGCGCCGCCCTCGAGGACGACGGGCTCACCCGTATCCGGGCGAAGCGGCTGGATGCGGGGCAGCGTCGTGATTCGGGCAACGGCTTCACCGACGCGAGCGTCTCGCGCAAAGTTGTCGTATTTCGCCCACGCGTTGAAACACCAGTTCACGAGACTGACCCCGCCGTCCTCGCCGAGCACGGCCGTCGGCGCCGAGTCGCGGAGCCAGACTCGGTCGTTAGGCACGAGATGCAGCCGAAAATTGCTCCGGACGCCGTGCGCGTTCAGATGGTGCTCGGCCGCGGCGCGGACCTCGTCGTCGTGACAGAGGATCTCGACGCGCTCGAAGGCGTGGAGAACGCGCACGATCTCGGCGTAGACCCACGGGATAGGCTCGAGCTTGCCTGGCCAGTCCGGCTCGTGATGTGGCCACGCGATCCACGTTGCCTCGTGGGATTCCCACTCGGCGGGCATACGGAGCCGTGACGGGCCGATGGAGCCGTTAGGCGGCGCCGAGATAGCGACTGAGGATCGGGGCGTAGGCATCGATGCGACGATCGCGGAGGAAGGGCCAGTTTCGGCGCGTCTCCTCGATGAGCCGCGGATCGCAGCGGGCGACGAGCACCGCGGGATCGGTCCCGGCCTCGGCAAGGATTCGGCCGAACGGATCGCAGATGAAGGAGTGGCCGAAGAACTCCAGTCCGTTCGTGCCCTCTTCCGCCTCGAATCCAACGCGATTGGGAGACGCGACGAAGACGCCGTTGGCGATGGCGTGCGAGCGCTGGATCGTGCGCCACGCTTCCACCTGGGCCTGGCCGAACTCCGACTTCTCGGCCGGATGCCAACCAATCGCCGTGGGGTAGAGAAGGACCTCTGCGCCGAGCAGACTCGTTATGCGTGCCGCCTCGGGATACCACTGGTCCCAGCAGATCAGCACGCCGATGTCCGCATAACGAGTATGCCAGACGCGGAATCCGCTCGCCTGCTTCGCCGCCTCGCCGATGCGGTCGATATGGTCGTCCTTCGCAGCGTCCCCCGGCGTGAAGTAATACTTCTCGTTGAAGAGCGGATCGTCGGGGATGTGCATCTTGCGGTAGATGCCGAGGAGCGAGCCGTCCGCGTCGATGATCGCGGCCGAGTTGCGGTACACCCCACGCGCCTGGCGCTCGAAGAGCGGCACAACGAGCACGATCGCGAGCTCACGCGCGATCTTCTGCATCACTTCCGTCGTCGGGCCGGGAATTGACTCGGCGATATCGAAACGCTCACAGCGTTGCGACTTGCAGAAGTATGGCGCGTTGAAGAGCTCCTTCAGGCAGACGACCTGCGCCCCGCGGTCGGCGGCTTCACGAATGCGCGGAATGGTGGCCTCGATCGTCGCCTTCTGGTCGTCCGTCGCCGCATCCTGGATGATGCCGACGGTGAATGGCTCGGTTCTCATGACGCCGTGAAAGCTGACCGGTTTGGCGCCGAGCAGGTAGTGGCCAGCGCCTATTCGCTGTCGACGATGCCGATGATGACGTCCATGACGTTCGTTCCCGTCGAGCCGGGCGAGAAGAGCGCGTTCACCGCGCCAAGCGCGCCGTTCGATGCGTGCTGCGCGAGCGCCACCGCCGGATCGAGGCCCGCTCTCTGAATTGAACTCCAGGTGAGCGTGTCGACGAACGCACCAGCGGCATCAGTCGTACCGTCACGCCCATCGGTGCCGGCCGCCAGCAGCGAGATACCTTTGCCGCGCTCGCCAGCCTCGAACAATGTGCGTGCGGCGGCGAGGGCGAGCTCCTGACAGCGCCCACCGGGCGGAGCCGGAGCGGGTGTGGCGCTCTTCCGCGAACCGAACGATCGCAAGGTGACGGTCGTCTCGCCGCCCCAGATGGCGACGCGCGGCGCGGGTAGTGCACCAGGGGCGGGACTCCGATCGCGCAGCTCGATGAGCCATCGCGCGATCGCCTCACCGGCCGCAACCGCCTCGCCGACGAGCGGCGCGTCCACGACGTAGACGGCGCCCGCGCCTAACGCGCGGGCGCGCTCGGCAGCAGCGTCGAGCGCGCCGCGATTGTTGGCGATGACGCGAGCGGTGCCGTGGGCGAACGCAGGATGGCCGGCCTTTGGCGTTTCGGGCTCCGCGCCACGGGAGACGTCGAGGAGGTAGCGATGAAACGACTTGGGCAGACGGTCGATGAGCTTCGCATCCTCGAGAATCTCGATGACGTCGTCGGCCGTGGACTGATCGGGCACGCTCGGTCCGGAGCCGATGGTCGCGAGGTCATCGCCGGGCACATCGGAGACAGCGAGGCAGTGCGCGGCGGCAGGGGAGATCGCGAGCGCGAGTCGCCCGCCGCCCCAGCGGGTGAAGCGACGTCGCACGGCGTTGACGGCTCCGATGTCGAGTCCCGACGCGAGGAGCAGCTCGAAGACGTTCGTGAGCTCGGCTTCGGTCATTCCGCGAAGCGGCGCGGCAATGAGGCTCGTCGCGCCGCCGCTGACGAGCACGAGCCCGACGTCGCCGCTCTTCATCCGCGCTGCGACTTCGCCAATGCGCTGTGCCGCCGCGAACGATCGAGGACCGGGAACGGGATGGTCACCCGTGAGGACGGCGACGGTGCCGTAGGGGGAGCGATCGTCGTTAGGCGCGACGATCAGTCCGCCGGCGATCTGGTTGAGCGAACGCTGAAGAGAGGCGACGGCGGCACCGGCCATGGCGTGGGCGGCCTTGCCGAACGAGAAGAGCCAGACGCGCCGGTCGCGCGGGATACCAAGCGCCTCGACACCGCGAGTCGTTACCGGGCCGGTGGCGGCGCCGGCGACCGCGGCCTCGTACATCTGCGTGAGCAAGACGCGGGTAATCGGCACTGAGGGTGTCGGAGAATGATGAAAATTCAAAAGCGCCGGTATGAGACGAGGGGGCGTTGCATCAGCAACGCCCCCCTGCGCACGCAATGTCCGACCGACTTCCAGCTAATCCGGTCCGCCGGAGCTGCTGGCGGCCGTGCCTCCCACGGTGCGGGCGACTGCTTTGGCCAGCTCGGCGTACTCTTGTTGGGAGAGCACGTTGACGGGAATCTGCTTGAAGGTGATGCGTCCGTCGGGGCCGATAACGAAAAGGTTGCGGCTGTCCAACTTGCCCCGGGTGGATCCATACAGCTTCCCGACCTTCTGATCGGGATCACTACCGAAGAGCACCGGGAAGCTCGATTCACGGGCCCAGTTGGCGAGCATCGTGTCGGCATCGACGCTCACGCCGAGGACGACGACCTTCTTTCCGTTGTTGAAGAGCGTGGCGTACTGATCACGGTACGCCTCCATTTGGATCGTTCAGCCCTTGGTCCTTGCCTGGAAGAAGAAGGCAAGCACAACGGTCTGTCCACGGAAATCCGAGAGCCGCACGGAGTCGCGCAAAAGGCCATATCGAGTCGCTCCGGAGATCGTGAAGTCGGGCGCCATCGAACCGACCTCGGGCGTCGGCGTGACGGGTGCCGCGGGCTGTTGAGCAAACAAGCTGTGAGCGGACGCGAATGAGAGTGCCAGCGCGAGCATCGCGACCGCCGGTGGACGTGCATTTCGGTGCATTGCTGCCCCCGGGGAGAAGTGCACGGAAAATAGAGCAGCCCGCCTCTAGAGAGCAATCGAGACTCGATATCGAGTCATCTCAGCTGGTGGACACCGTGACGTCCTCGAGTGGGACAGCGCCCCCCGTTAACTGCGACAAACGGCGCTTAAGGTCGGGAATGCAGCGTGCCCTCAGAGCAGCGACCGCGCAGCAGGCGACGATTGCTCATTGTCGCGCGGCGAACTATTGGGGGAGATATGCTCAGCAATCAGTCGTACAAGAGAGTGTTGCTGCTGTCGGCGTCGGCGCTGGCAATCGGCCTTGGCGCATGCGGACGCGGCAATAGGAGCGCGCCGGATGATGCGCTTCGCAACGACCTCGCGCTCGCGTCTCAAGCGCAAGCGTACCAGCCGCAGCAGTTCATGTCCCCCGCCGAACAGGGGATGAACCCGTACGCGAACCCTTATGGCTACCCGGCGGCGAACGCCCCATACGGGTATCCGCAGCCGTACGGTTATCCTCAGCAGATCCAGACGGTGGCGCGCTCGCCGTATCCGGCGACCACGACCGCCCGTCGGAGCTCGAGTGGCGTCTCGCGCTCATCGGGTTCGTCGGGGACGTACTCGCGGCAGCCGGCGGAGCCGGTCCGTAACACGAAGCGTGACGCGGTCATCGGTGCCGCGGCCGGCGCGGTGCTCGGCGCAACCACGAGCCGTGACAAGCTCAAGGGAGCGATTATCGGTGCGGCCGCGGGCGGGATTCTGGGTGGCATCATTGGCCACACGGTCGATGTAAAGAATCCTTAGCAGACGTGCTCGAGTCCGAGGGAAGGCCCGCCGCATTGCGGCGGGCCTTTCTCATTGGGTGACGCTCGCTACCGCTGGGCCGTCCTCAGAGGAATGGTGCCGGCCCGCCGTGACAGGAGAGCAACCGAATGATTCCGCCGCAAGTCGCGCAACAGCTGGATGAGATCCTCGATTCACTCGTCAAGAATGTCGAGAGCTCGGTGCACGCCTTCTACCGCGGCGATCACAAGCAGAACACCAATCAGGTGAAGAGCGATCAGTTTCGGAAGGTGGCGCGGGACGCGTTATTCTCGATGCTCGGTGGATCGATGACGCCGCGGCCCGGCTCGACGCTCGGCGCGTTAGGCGGCGGCTCGGGTGGGAACGCGGCGCTGCTCCAGGCTGACGAGATCGCCGCGATCACGCGCTGCATCATGGGATGGCTTCCTATGGGCGCGCCCAATGCGGCGAGCACGCAGTCTCGATGTGTTCCTGCGGCGAAGGAGCTCTCGCCCAGCTGGGGTGAGCGCGAGAAGGCACGGACGGCGTTGAAGAGAGCCGCGGGCTAGAAGTAGCTCGCTACTTCCTGTTTCTATTTGGAGTCGCGCGCGCTGCTCGCGCGCGCTCCCGCTCCTCGCCGGGCTAGCGGCCGTACTCTTCGCGGACCCAGTTGCGCCAGACGCGCTCGAAGTCTCTATCGTTCTGCGGCACGTGATGCGACTGGGAGACGACGTCGCGCGCGGTTCCGCCGGTGAGGAACGCGTCAGCAAGGCGTCCCACCACGCGCGGGCCTTCACGCTCGGCGAGAAAGAGCGTGAGCGCCACGCCCTCGGCACCGATGAGCGCGCGTCGCTCACGGGATGCGGCAATCGTATCGGCAACGCCCGGATTGGGGGGATGCATGTCGAGGAGCGTGGCGACGGGCGCTACGTCGGACAGCCGATCACGGAGAAAGTCCATGATGCGATCGGGCGTGCCCGGATCTCCGAGAAGGGCAACGACGGCATCGACGTACCAGCTCGGGAATGGGTCGAGGTGGTAGTCGCCGGGGTGCGAATGCGACTCGACCTCCGGTGGGACGTTGCGGCGCTGCTCGATATACGCCGAGAAGAGCTCGCGAGCGACACGTCCGGACACCGGCCAGATCTCGTCCTCCGGCGTATCAGGGGTGACGCCTTCGATGTCGCGCAGGTTGTGCGGGCGCACGTACACGAAGGTGTGAATCCGTCGCTTGGCGAAGGAACCGGCGTCGCTCGGCGAGATCGCGAACTCACTGTCGACAACGACGATCGCCATCGGTGGCGCCTGCACGCCGAAATGCTTCACGAACTCCCGGTACGCGCGATCGACTTGGCGCTCGGCGGTCCCCACCGAGACGGCGCTCGGCCCGTAAATCTCGTACTCGTCGGTGCGATAGACGTGCAGTCGCGTTGCCGCGAGCGTCGTCGTCGAATCGCCGATCGCATTCGCGACGAGCACGGGCCGATAGACGTACTTCCTGAGGAAGCAGCCATCGAGTGCCACCGTTAGGCAGCAGAGCGCGGCGATCGCGGCGGCACGCCGCCGCGCCGACGATCGGCGCGGGCTAGCGGTTCGAGCGTCGCCGCGCGGGCGCTGGAGCTTCTGCGCGATCATCGCCCTCCGACCAGTTGACGCAGGACGTAGGGCAGGATGCCGCCGTGTCGGTAATACTGCATTTCCTCTGGGGTGTCGATGCGTGTGGTGACCTTGAATTCCTTCGTGCCCCCGGAACCCTTCGCGCGCACGACGAGCGTGGCACGCGGGCGCAACGACTCGTCGAGCCCGACGATATCGAAGCTCTCGAATCCGCTGAGGCCAAGCGACGTTCGCGTCTCACCATTCGTGAATTCGAGCGGGAGAACACCCATGCCGACGAGGTTCGACCGATGGATGCGCTCGAACGACTCGGCGATGACGGCGCGGACGCCGAGGAGAATCGTTCCTTTGGCGGCCCAGTCGCGCGACGAGCCCGTGCCGTACTCCTTTCCGGCGATGACGACCAGGGGAGTACCGCTCTGCTGGTACTCCATCGCCGCGTCGTAGATGAACGTCGGCGCGCCACCGGGCTGCATGGTCGTGTACCCGCCCTCGGTGCCCGGCACCATCTCGTTCCGGAGCCGGATGTTGGCAAAGGTGCCGCGCATCATCACCTCGTGATTGCCGCGTCGCGCACCGTAGGAGTTGAAGTCCTTGCGTTGCACGCCGTGCGCAATGAGCCACTCGCCCGCGGGGCTGGCGCCCGGAATGTTGCCGGCGGGCGAGATGTGATCGGTGGTGATGGAATCACCGAGGAGTGCGAGCGCGCGCGCGCCGGTGATCGGCCGAATCCCGGGCGCCTTCATGCCCATTTCGGCGAAATACGGCGGATTCTTCACGTAGGTCGATTCCTCGTCCCACGCGAAGGTCTCACCGCTCGGCACCTCGAGCTTCTGCCAAAACTCCTCGCCACGGAAGACATCCGCGTACTGCGTCTTGAAGAACTCGCTCTTCACGCTGCGGTTGATCTCGCCCTGCACTTCCTGTGGCGACGGCCAGATGTCGCGGAGAAAGACCGGCCCGTCGCTGCCGATGCCTAACGGCTCCTTGGTGAGGTCGATGTCCATGCGGCCCGCCAGAGCGTACGCGACGACGAGCGGCGGAGAGGCGAGATAGTTGAAGCGGGTGAGCGGATTGACGCGTCCCTCGAAGTTGCGATTCCCGGACAGCACGGCGCACGTGACGAGCTTGTTCTCCTCGATAGCCTTGGCGATGGGCTCGGGGAGTGGTCCCGAGTTACCGATGCAGGTCGTGCAGCCGTAACCGACGATCTGGAAGCCGAGTTTGTCGAGATACTCAAGCAACCCCGACGCCTTGTAGTACTCGGTCACGACGCGTGAGCCCGGCGCGGTGGAGGTCTTCACCCAGGGCTTCACCGTGAGGCCGCGCTTGACGGCGTTCCGCGCGAGCATGCCCGCGGCAAGCATCACCGCGGGGTTCGACGTGTTGGTGCAGCTGGTGATCGCAGCAATGACGACGGCTCCGTGTCGGAGCGTGAACGTCTCTCCCTTGTACTGCACCTTCACGCCGCCCTGCTCGGCCGCGGGCTCGTCGAGCACCGCCGTAGCCGAAGCGCCGACGGAGCTGCCTTGCTGCGAGGCGAGACGTGCGTCACCACCGCCACTCGGCCCACCGAGCTTTGCGAGGTCGGTTTCGAGCGCCTCCCGGTACATCTGCTTCGCGCTCCGTAGCGGGACGCGGTCCTGCGGCCGTTTCGGTCCGGCGAGACTCGGCTCGACGGTGGAGAGGTCCAGCTCGAGGGTATCGGTGAAGTCTGGATCGGGCGTCGCGTCGGTGCGGAAGAGGCCCTGCTCCTTCGTGTATTTCTCGACGAGCCGCACGTGCGACTCGGGACGCCCGGTCATGCGGAGATACTTGAGCGTTTCCTCATCGACGGGGAAGAAGCCCATCGTCGCACCGTACTCGGGCGCCATGTTGGCGATCGTCGCGCGATCGGCGAGCGGCAATCCGGTGAGGCCCGTTCCGTAGAATTCGACGAACTTGCCGACGACCTTCTTCTGTCGCAGCATCTGCGTGACAGTGAGGACGAGATCCGTCGCCGTCGCGCCGGCGGGGAGGCGGCCATGGAGCTTGAACCCGACGACCTCGGGGATAAGCATGGACACCGGCTGACCGAGCATGGCCGCTTCAGCCTCGATGCCGCCGACGCCCCATCCGAGGACGCCGAGCCCGTTCACCATCGTCGTGTGCGAGTCGGTGCCGACGAGCGAATCGGGATACGCTGTGGTCTCGCCCTTTTCCGTCGATGTGAAGACCGTCTTGGCGAGGTACTCGAGATTGACCTGGTGACAGATGCCGGTTCCCGGCGGCACGACGCGGAAGTTGCGGAAGGCGTCCTGACCCCAGCGAAGAAAGACGTACCGCTCCTTGTTGCGATCGACCTCGAGGCCAGTGTTGATGAGATACGCGGCGTCGCTCCCGTACTCATCCACCTGCACGGAGTGATCGATGACGAGGTCCACGGGCTGCAGCGGGTTGATGCGCTGCGCGTCGCCGCCGAGCTTGACGATCGCGTCACGCATCGCGGCGAGATCGACGACCGCGGGAACTCCAGTGAAATCCTGCAGGAGGACGCGACTGGTGCGGAACGCAATCTCCTTCTCGGCTCGACCCTTCACGTTCCAGGTCGCCATCGCTTCGATGTCGCCGCGCTTCACGAAAGCGTCGTCTTCGTTCCGGAGGAGGTTCTCGAGGAGGATCTTGAGACTGTAAGGGAGTGTTTCCGCGGTGCTGCCGCGCAGCTGGCGCAGGGCGTCGAGGCGATAGACGGTGAATCGCTGGCCGTCGACGTCGAGCGTCGCGCGGCTGCCAAAGGAATTGGTGGAGGGCATTTCGGTCTCTCGCTAACGGCCCATCGCGGCCGCTTCGAGGTTTCGGACGGAGCCACTGCCGTCGGCGCGCGGCCAGACGACAGGCTGCTCGCAATCTAGTTGGAAGCAACGAGCGACGACGTGCGCTGTTCGGCGAAGTTCGAGCGCGCTAGGATTCGCAGCCGCAGTTCACCGGAGGATCCTTCATCCCGAGCGCTCTATCGACAGTGCCAGATTTCGAGGTCATCGATCCAGTGGATCTCGCGGCTCGACTCATGGAAATCGATTCCACGAGTGGACGCGAAGGTGCCGTCACCGACTGGGTGCACGGCTTTCTCGCCGGACGCGACTGGAGCACGCGGAGAATTCCCGTTTCGCCCGGTCGAGACGACATGCTGGCGACGATCGGCGATGACGAGAGGCCGCGGGTCATCCTTTCGACGCACCTGGATACGGTGCCCCCGTTCATTCCGCCGAGCATCGACGGTGAGCTGTTGCGGGGGCGGGGCGCCTGCGACGCCAAGGGAATCGCGGCGGCGATGATCTGCGCGGCGGAGCGGCTGCGGGACAGAGGCGCGCCGGTGGGTCTCTTGTTCGTCGTCGGCGAGGAGGTCACGCATGATGGAGCGCATGCGGCCAACGAGTTCGCGCGTGACTACTTTCGCGATACGCCGGATTCGAGAACACTCATCAACGGCGAGCCGACCGAGAGCACGCTCGCGCTCGGCACGAAAGGCGCCATGCGCGTCTTGGTTCGAGTGGCGGGCGAGGCGGCGCATTCGGCGTATCCCCACCTCGGTCGCTCGGCGACTCGGGATCTGGTGCATCTGCTGGCCGACCTCGATCGCGTCGACTGGCCTCGCGACGAGCTTCTTGGTGATACGACGGTGAACATCGGCCATCTGTCGGGCGGGGTGGCGGACAACGTCATGGCGCCGGAGGCAGAAGCGCGGCTGATGATTCGCCTCGTGACACCAGCCACCGAGGTGTGGCGGGTGGTGGAACGCTGGGCGTTCGGCCGCGCCACGGTGGAGCGGGGGCCGACGGTGCCACCCGTGCGCCTCGGAGTGCTGCCTGGTTTTCCGACGTCAGTCGCAGCGTTCGCGACGGACATCCCCGAGTTGAGCCAGTGGGGCCGGCCGCACCTGTTCGGACCAGGATCGGTGCACGTGGCGCATCGTGACGATGAGCATGTGCGAATCACCGAGCTGCGCGCGGCCGTCGATGCCTACGAGCGGCTCGCCTTGGCCGCGCTCGACCGCTGAAGCGGGTCAGGCGGCGTCGGCTTCGGTGGGACCGCGCTGCGCCGGATTCGAAGAGGACGGTGTGAGCCGCTCGATCTTCTCGACTTCGATTGCGCAGGTAGGACAGTGGTGCACGAAATCGCCGTCCGCCGTGGACCAGTCCGCGGTGCGCGTGCGCGCGAAGGCCTTCCCCGATGCGTCCAGCCCCATCACCGCGGGCGCCAGGGCGACGCACAAGCCACAGCCGATGCATTTGTCCTTGTCGACCTGGATTGTGACGCGTCGGCGTGGGTAGACTCCGCCTGGCTGCTCGAGGACGCCTTCCCAGTCTTGCAGCGCAAGGTTCGCCTTCCGATATCCCTCGTCGATGCTCGCGGCCGCATTGCTGAAGCTCAGCCAGTCCTGTCCGAGCTTCGGTCTAATGAGGAGCATAGGCGGCGTGTCCCACCTCACGAGCGGATACTGCTGGAGCGCGTGCATCATCGTGGTCGCGGCGCGCATGTAGATGGACGCGAAACCCTGCGTCACGACGTCATTGGTGGGGGCGAGATCCGAGCTGCCCACGTCAACCGCGATAACGACGTCCGCGTCGAGCGATGCGGCGCCCACCGGCAGGTTGTCGATGACACCGCCGTCGACGCAGAGACGCCCGCCTACGTCGCCCGGTGGGAAGAACCCGGGAAGGGCGCAGGAGGCATAGACGGCATCCTGCACCCAGACGTCGCGCAGCCCGGGAAGACCCCAGACGAGCTGCGTGCCACGCGTGATGTCGACGGTGTTGACGAGCAACGGCGCGGCGAGATCGCTGAAGCGCAGGGCGGGGACGATGCTCCGGCAAAGATCGCGGAGCGGCTCCTCGAGATAGATCGACGGCGAGCGCATGCGCTCGAGGAGCATGCCGAAGTGATTGATGCGGAAGAGATCGCGCCGCCGAAGACTCTCGGCGCGGCGCGCCATCTCCTCGACGGGCATGCGTCCGACGGCAGCGGCGGCGATGAGCGCGCCGATGCTCGTGCCCGCGTAGACGCTCGGTTTGATGCGATGCTCTTCGAGCGCGCGGAGAACACCAATGTGGGCGAAGCCTTTCATTCCGCCGCCGCCCAGAACGAGCGCGACGCGCTTGCCAGCACTGCCGCCGGTCTGCTTTACCATCGTCGATTGCCAAGCTCCATCAACACGTTCAGCTCGATGTCACTGCAAGTACTTATACAGTCCATAGAGCCCAACGATCGCACCGCCGATCATGAAAATGTCGCCCGCGTCGCCGCCAACGACGGCTCCCACGAGAAGCGCCGCGCCACCCACGATCATCAGCGCCTCGCTTTGACCGAGTCCGGCGCCGCCGCGCTGCTGCGGCTGCGTCGTCGTCGTGGGGACAACGTTTCGTACGCCCACGGTCAGGGCAGCTACGGTGGGACCCACCTGCGGCTTCTCTACCTGCGTTGGGGCGAGATTCGGTGCGATCGGAGTTGCGGTAAGTGACTGTGCCGCGCCCTGGGGTGCGCGCAGCACGAGAATGAGTGCGGACATCAGAATGAGGGCAGCACGAGAGCGTACGTTCATCGCTTTCTCCTTTCGAGGTCTCGTGAAACGGCGAAAGATCCGCGCCATTCCGCGAATCTGCCCTGAAAGATGACGCCCGACCCGCTCCTCGCGTCAACGGGCACGTCAGGAATTGCGCGACGGATCACATGGTGGCGCACGCCCGAGGCCGGATCTAGTGTTGAGGCGATGATCGACCAGCAGAGGGACGCCGCGCGAGAGGTAGGGCAAGATGGCTCGCTCATCCGCGCGCTGGGCACCTGGGGTTTGACAGCCGCGATCGTGAACGTGACGATCGGCGCCGGCATCTTTCGTTTGCCGGCGAGTGTAGCGGCGACGCTCGGACCGGCGGCGCCGGCTGCGTATCTCCTCTGCGCACTGGCCATGGGTCTCATCGTTCTCTGCTTCGCGGAGGCGGGAAGCCGCGTCTCGCTGACGGGCGGACCTTACGCGTACGTGGAGGTGGCGTTCGGTCCCTTCGTTGGATTCCTGAGCGGCGCGCTGCTCTGGGCCGGACTCACGGCGGCGCTCGCCGCAGTGACGAGCTTCTTCGCGGATTCACTCGCCGCTCTCGAGCCGGCGCTCACGTCGGCGGGTGCGAAGGTGTCAGTGATGCTCGTCGTGCTGGCGGCGCTGGCGCTGCTGAACGTCCGCGGCGTGCGCGATGCGAGCCGCTTCAACGCGGTGATGACGGTGGCCAAACTGCTGCCGCTCGGGGTCATCGTGATCGTGGGCGCATTTGCGGTGCACGGAGTGAATCTCCGGTGGCAACAGACCCCCTCCATTGCGAGCCTTGGTCGAGCGTCCGCGGTGTTGATCTTCGCGTTTCTCGGCGTCGAGGCGGCGCTGGTGCCGAGCGGTGAAGTGAAGGATCCGGCGCGGACCGTGCCGCGCGCGGTCCTCCTGTCCATTGGAGTTGTGGCCGTGCTCTACGTGAGCGTGCAGGTCGTCTCGCAGGGAGTTCTCGGTGCCGGCCTCGTTGGCTCGAAGACACCGGTTGCCGATGCGGGAGGCGCAGTGCTGGGGACGTGGGGGCAAAAGTTGATTCTCGTCGGCTCGGCGGTAAGCATGTTTGGTTACGTGAGCGGAATGACGCTCGCGGTGCCTCGCATGTTGTTCGCGTTCGCGCGCGATGGCTTTCTGCCTCGAGCGGTCGGGTCGGTTCATCCGAGGTTCCGGACACCGTATTGGGCGATCGGGATCCAGACGGTGCTCGTGGCCGTGCTGGCGGCGACGGGAACGTTCGAGTGGCTCGCCATCATCGCCAACGGGTCGGTGCTGCTGGTGTACGCCGCGTGCTGTTTCGCGACGCTGGAATTGCGCCGTCGCGACATTCGCGGCGGCGGCGCGCCGTTCCGGGTGCCGGGAGCGGCAGTGGTTCCATGGCTCGCTCTCGCCGTAATCGTGTCGCTGCTCGCCACCCTGCAGCTGGGCGAGTGGCTCGCCGTCCTGGCGGTGCTCGTGGCGGCCGTGCCGGTGTACGCGCTCACGCGCGCGCGCCGGCGTACACCGGCCGCGGCAGCGGCGGGCGACTGATGCCGGATCCGCTTCTCGCGTTCCGCGGCGAATTTCCGATCCTCGAGCGCACCACCTACCTCGTCTCCAACTCGTTAGGTGCGATGCCGCGTGGGGTGCCCGATCGGCTGGCCGAGTACGTCGACGAGTGGGCGGAGCTCGGGGTGCGTGCGTGGGGGAAGGGGTGGTGGCGGAAACCGGTGGAGGTTGGGGACGAGATCGCGCCACTGATCGGGGCGAGCCCGGGCGAGGTGGTGATGGTGCCTAACGTGACGATCGGACAGGCGAGTGTGCTGTCGGCGCTCGACTACACGGCACCGCGCGATACGATCGTCATGACCGCGCTCGACTTTCCGTCGGTCCGGTATGTCTACGACGCGCTCGCGACCCGCCTCGGTGCGCGTGTCGTCGTGGTGCCGAGCGAGGATAGCATCAGCATCGACACCGAACGTCTGATCGCGGCGATCGACGAGCGGACGCGTCTCGTCGCGATCTCGCATGTGCTCTTCCGGTCCGCGTTCATCATGGACGTCGCGGCAGTGTGCCGCCGCGCCCGCGAGGTCGGCGCGCTCGTGTCGGTGGATGCGTTCCATTCCGTCGGCGTGATTCCGGTCGACGTGAAGCAGCTCGGGGTGGATTTCCTCACCGGAGGCGTGTTGAAGTGGCTGTGCGGTGGCCCCGGGGGTTGCTTCCTGTATGTCGCGCCGGAGGTGGCACACCGCCTAACGCCAGCGCTGACTGGCTGGCAGGCACATGCGCGACCATTCGCGTTCGAGCCGGAGATGGCGTACGCCGACGATGCGTTCCGGTGGCTCACTGGTACGCCCGTGATCCCGGCGCTCTACGCGGCGGTGGAGGGCCCAAGGCTTGTGAAGCGGGCGGGCATCGAGCGGATCCGCGCCAAAAGCATGCGCCAGACGGCGCGACTGATCGAGTTGGCGGACGCTCGTGGCTACCGCGTCACAGCGCCGCGGAACCCGGAGCAGCGCGGCGGCACCATCGCCTTCGACGTACCGCACGGTTACGAGGTCTCGGAGGCGCTGCTGGCGAACGACGTGCTCGTAGACTACCGGCCGAACGCCGGGATTCGCGTGGCGCCACACTTCTACACGACGGACGAGGAGCTCGAGCGCGTCGTGGCGATGATCGACGACATTCTCGCGAGTGGCGGCTGGCAGGCGCATGCCGGGCGCGGCGCCGCGGCTCGTCGTGGCTGAGCGCCGACTTACGGCGCGACGGTTGTGGCCGTGGCGAATCGGTGACACAATCGGGTGGCTTTCTTCCCTCGAGGTCCGAATGACGTTTCGTGCTTGCCTAACGGTTCTCGTCGCGGCCGTCGCGCCGCTGCTCGCCGCCGGTGCCCAGCCCTCGTCGCTGGACAGTCCGCCGCTCGCATCGACGCACGCGTCCACTTTCCGCGCCGACACTCTCGGCCTGCACCGCACGCTCGATTCCCTGGTAAAGCACTATCATGGCGTGCTCGGCTACTCGATCCACAATCTGGACACGGGCGAGCGGCTGACACTACGGGGTGACGAGACCTTCCCGACGGCGAGCCTGATCAAGGTTCCGATCCTGGTTACGCTGTTCGATCTCGCGGACAAGGGGATGATCTCTCTCGACGATCAACTCACCCTGCTCAAGATCGATCAGGTACCGGGTTCCGGCATTCTCCAGTTCATGCACCCGGGGATGAATCTCAGCGTGCGCGACGCGGCCGTGCTGATGAGCATTCTGAGTGACAACACCGCGACCAATCTGCTCCTCGACAAAGTGGCAATTCGGCGCGTGTGGCAGAAAATGGAGGCGCTCGGCCTGCCGCACACGAAGGTGCACTCGAAGGTTTTTCTGCGACTGGCGAGCGTGGCTCCCGACAGCTCCACGAAGTACGGCCTTGGCGTCACCACGCCGAACGAGATGGCGCGACTGTTCGAGATGCTGGCGAGTGGCAAAGCCGTGAACGAGAAGGCGGACTCGGCGATGCTCGGAATCCTGGGTGACAACCTGGACATGGAGCTGATGCAGCGCACCGTCTCAGGGCTGGCGGTACCGCACAAAACGGGTGCGACCGACTCGGTGCGCACGGAGTGTGCGCTCTTCCGGCTCCAGAGCCGGGTGGTTGCATGCGCGCTTACCAAGCAGAACACCGACACGCGCTGGGTGGTGGATAACGAGGCGCAGCTGGCGCTGGGCAAGATCGGAGAAGCGATCATGCGCACGTGGCCGAAGAAGCAGGAGCGGGCGGACGATTCGCGCTGATGCGCCGCCGGGCACGAGCTATGCCTCGAAAGGATGTAATGACTCGGAGGTTTACCGTGGAGCTTCGCAAGACAACGACGGCCATCCTTCTCACCGCGGCGACGCTGCTGACGCCGGCGGCATTGTCGGCTCAGTTCACGACTTTTGTGGCCCCGCCGCGCAAAGCCGCGGTCGACTCGGCGCCGGCGACGGTCGCGGCGGCGAAGTCCCGCGCGGACAGCGTGGCGCGGATGAGCCTCACTGACATGAAGACGTGGGTGGACTCCGCCGCTGGGACGAGCACACAGGTCGCGAGCGCCAACGACACGACGATGGCGGCAGCGAATGCCGCGGCGCCGTCGCCGCAGGTGCCCAGCGGGAACCCGCAGACTACGACCACCTTCTCGAATGGCGCGATCGCGCCGAATACAGCGAGCCCGCTGCCGGCGTATCTGGCGGCTGGCCTGGCGTCGCTCTCGGTGGGACTGTTCCTGCTTCGACGCCGCCGTCGGGCGGTGGTGACTGCCCGTCGTGACGGCTGATCGGGTAAAGCGGCTCGCCGGCCTCGGCCTGTGCATCGCGGGAGCGGTGCTCGTGGGCCATGCCGGTGTGCAGTACGCAAGAGGCGCGTATCGGGCGGATCTCGTCCGGCAGCAGTGGGAGGAGCAGCAGGCGCGGAGCGCTGTTGGCGCGGCACGCGAGCGCGTCGCCAACAGCGTCGCGTTTGCCAGCCGGAGTGTTGCCGTTGGCGCGCCGGTGGCGAGGCTCAGCATTCCGCGGATCCGCCTCGACGAAATCGTGCTCGAAGGTGTCGGGGACGATGAGCTGAACGCCGGCCCGGGTCATTTGCCCGGCAGTGCGCTGCCCGGCATGCCGGGTAACGCCGTGATCTCGGCACACCGGGATCGGCACTTCAGCCACCTGGATGCTCTACAGCTTGGCGACACCATCCGCACGGAAACGGGACAGTCGAGCGGGATTTGGGTGATTGTGGGTCGGCGGATCGTTGATCGAAACTCGCCAGCCCTTTTCCAGAGCTCCGAACCCCTCCTGACGCTCACAACCTGCTGGCCGGTGCGGTACTTCGGCAGTGCGCCCGACCGCCTGATCCTCACGGCGAAGCCAGTGAACGCGCCAGCGGGAAGTTCTCGAGGCTCGCTCGGAACGACCTGATTCCCTGGCCGGCGGCTTTAGCTTATCGCCGTGGCCCCTTTCGTCACTCCCGTGCTGTCTCCGGCCGTTCGCGAGGCACTCGCCCGCAAGCGGCCTGTGGTCGCGCTCGAGAGCTCGGTGCTCGCGCAAGGGCTTCCGATCCCCGAGAACCGTCACGCGGCGGAGCGCATGCAGCGAGCAGTGCAATCGGGCGGTGCTACCCCTGCCATCGCCGCGATCGTGCGTGGAAGAGGGACCCTGGGGCTCGATGGCGCGGATCTCGAGCGTTTTCTCTGCCGAGAGGGCGTGCGAAAGGTCTCGAGCAGAGATCTGGGCGTTGCGATCGCGGAAGGGGCGGACGGCGCGACGACGGTGGCGGCCACGCTGGTGCTCGCGCGAGCGGCCGGGATCGAGGTTTTCGCAACTGGCGGGATCGGCGGCGTCCATCGAAGAACGTCGCGGGACCTCGAGCGAAGCCGTCAACTCCGCGACGAGTCGGCGGACCTTCCCGAGCTGGCGCGCTCACGCGTGATTGTCGTTTGCGCCGGCGCGAAGTCGATTCTCGATCTCCCGGCGACTTGGGAGCGCCTCGAGACGCTCGGTATTCCAGTCATTGGCTACCGCACCGACGAGCTGCCGGGCTTCTTTACCGCCCAGACCGGAATCTCGCTTCAGGTGCGCTGCGATACAGCCTCCGGCATCGCTGCAATCGCGCGGAGCCACTGGTCGGTGGGCAACGGGCAGAGCGTCCTCGTCGTTCAACCGCCGCCATCTGATTGCGCGATGCCGGGTGACGAGATGCAAGAGGTCATCGATGCCGCGCTCGTGGAGGCCGAACGCAAGGGAATCGAAGGACCAATGACGACGCCGTTTCTCCTTGCCGCCGTCAGTCGTTTGACTAAGGGACAGTCTCTCGATGTCAATCTCGCGCTCCTCGAGAGCAATGCAGCGCTGGCGGCCGAAATCGCGAGCGCACTCACGCGAGAAATCGATGGCGCGGAGGGATCACAAAGCTGAGTTCTTGAACTCTCGTAGAGGACGAAAAATCGCGACCGAAATGAGCGCGACGATGTCGATTTTGCGCGCCTCATGGACGTCGTCCCGAGCGCGTCTCTGGCACCATGAAATGCCATTGAACTTCGCAGAAGCGTCGGGTACTATAGGCAAGTAACACCCCTCTGAGCTGGAGGCTTGCTCACGATGCCCACTCCGTTCCTGAGTTCGGAAGAGTACGACGAGCGCGCCCATCAGCTTTACAATGAAGGCCAGTATGATGAGGCGCTCCGTGTGCTCCGAGAGGGACTCGCACTCTATCCCAATGCGGTAGAGCTGCACATAGGAGTGGGGTACGCCCAGTTGGCCCGTGAAGAGTTCGCCTGGGCTCGACGGAGCTTCGAGGATGCGTTGGTCCTCGAGCCCGAGCACGAGGATGGTCTGGCGGGGCTCGGTGAGTCGGTTTTGAAGCTGGGTCAGGACGACGCGGCGCTTCGGTGCTTCAATCGCACGCTCGAGCTGGGCTACGGCGACGACATCGATCTCATGCTCCAGATCGGCCGCGCGCTGTTCCGCGAGGGCTCGATTCGGGAGCGTGCGGACTTCTTCGATCAGGCGAAGGAATTTTTCGAGCAGGCGGTGCAGCAGGCACCGGAGTCGGCGGAAGCGGTGTCGTGCGTAGGGTACACGCAGCACCGCCTGGGTGACGACGACGGCGCGATCGTCTCGCTACGACGCTCGCTCCAGCTGGACAACGATCATGCTGAAGCGCGCATCTACCTCGCGAACATCCTCTACGATCGCGGCGAGTACGAGGCGGCGCTCTATCATCTCGAGCAGACGACCCCCGAAGACCACTGGGACGAGCTCGGAATCTGGCGCCTGATCGAGCTGAAGCGAACCTTGTACAAGGTGACTGAGCAGGATCCCGAGCTGAAGCCGTGGGACGATCGTCTCAACGAGCTCGCGGGCGATCTCGACGACGTCGACGAGCTCTTGATGGAGCTTGATCCGCGGCACGTGGTGGACGAGGCGACGCGCGAGGCGCAGATCGCGCGCGGCCAGCTCGAGCTTTTCGGCACGTTGCTCAGCGGCCTGGCCGAACAGAAGGAGGACTCGGGAGCCGCCCATCAGATCGTCGCGCGCGATGGAACGAAGTTCGTCGGTTCGTGGGAAGAGATCGTGATGCGAATGCGAGACACGGTAGGCGATCCCACGCACACGATGGAAGACTTCATGCGTCGCGCGGCGCGGCGCGGCTTCCGCGAGACGGGCGTGCAGATTCCGACACATGACGCGGAGAGCTTCATCAAGGGCAGCGCGGACGCAGGATTGCTCAGAATCGTACGGTGAACGAGATCGCGCGCCGGAGCGCGCTGTCCGCGCTCGATCGTGCCCGGCCGGCGATCGCGCGGCTGGACCAGTCCCGGCATTTCGAGGAGCTCGCGGCAGACCTGATGGAAAGTTGGAGCGCGGTGGAAACCGCGCTCCGTTCGCTCGTGGGTGGCACGACGCTGGCTGGGCAGCCACTCATTCGCGAGGCGCGCCAACGGCAGCTGCTCTCGTTCGAGCAGGCGAACGCACTCGCCGAGTTCCACGCGGCAAACGAGCGCGCGCAGGCCACTGACTACGAGCCGACGCCGGCGGACATCAACGCCGCGCGCGACGCATTTCTCAAGTTCGAAACGGGGTTGATGTCCGACCAGGTCGGCGCGGTTGCGCCGGCGCCGATCAGGCTGAATACCGAAGGAATGCGGAGCTCTCCGCTCGGCGCCCCCGAGCCCGTGCCGCCACCGCGAGATGGACTCGAGCCGTGGGTGAAAGGCCTGCTGGCGGCGGTCGTGGTGCTGGTCATCGTGGGTCTCGGCTTCGCCGCCTATTCTCAGGGCTGGTTCAGCAGGCGAGACGATGCGTTACAGCGCGGCATCGACGACTATCGGCGGGGGCAGCGCGAGGCAGCGGTTGGCGAGTTCACCAAGGCGTCGCGCGATGATCCGAACGATCCTATGCCGCACGTCTACCTGTCGCGGATGGCGCGCGAGGTGGGCAACATGACCATCGCGGGCCAGGAGGCGCAGACCGCGGTAAAACTGGGACCGGACAACGCGGTCGCGCTTCGCGAGCTCGGGCTCTATCTGCTCAGCGCCGGAAACTATGATCTGTCGCGACGATTCCTCGTGCGCGCGGTGCAGGCGGATACGAACGATCGCATGGCGATGGGCTATCTCGGCTGCACGCTGACTCGACTAGGCCGACCGACCGAGGCGCAGGTCTGGTACAATCGAGCGGGGCAGGGCGACTGGAGCCGGTGCGCGATGGGACCCGCCGGGATGCCATTGCCCGGACAGCCGTTGACACCGGGCGCGGCGATGCCGGGCACTGGAGCGCCGCGACCCTAACGAGTCCGCGAGGCGGAGCTGGTCATCGAGCGGTGTGGGGCGCGTGATTAGCTTGTTTGCATGACCACCACCACCCCGCTATTCGGCATTGATTCGGCGACCGTGAACCGCACCGTGCTGCCGAACGGACTCAAGGTTCTGATCAAGCCCGACTTCTCCGCGCCCGTCGTCGCCATCGTGACGTACGTGAGCGCGGGCTACTTCGACGAGACCGACGACGTCGTCGGCATCGCTCACGTCCTCGAGCACATGTACTTCAAGGGGACGCCGACCCGTGGTGTCGGAGAGATCGCCAAACAGACGAAAGCCGTTGGCGGCTACCTCAACGCCGCGACGATCTACGATCACACGAGCTACTACACGGTTCTTCCGTCCACTGGTTTCCGCCAGGGACTCGAGGTGCAGGCGGACGCGTACGCCAACTCGCTGATCGATTCCGAGGAGCTGGCGCGAGAGCTCGAGGTCATCATTCAGGAAGCGAAGCGGAAGGCGGACAATCCGGCCGCCGTTGCGACAGAAACTCTGTACGAGCTGCTGCACGACAAGCATCGCATTCGTCGCTGGCGTATCGGGCGCGAGCCGGGTTTGCGGGCACTGACGCGTGATGCGATGCTGCGCTTCTATCGCAACTTCTATCATCCCGGGAATACCGTCCTCTCGATCGTCGGCGCCGTGGACCCTGACGCCGCGATGCAGGAAGTGGAGCGATTGTATGGTGGGTTGCCGGGCGGAACACCGACGCGATCACCCGGGCCGACAGAGGAAGGAACGGGCGGTTTCCGATACCGCGAGCTCGCCGGCGACATCGGACAGACGCAGCTCACGATGGGATGGCGCACGCCGGGCACGCTGCACGTCGACACGCCCGCGCTCGATCTCCTCGCAATGGTGCTGGGCGCCGGCCGCGCGTCACGACTCTATCGTGCGGTGCGGGAGCGCAAGCTCGCCGCCGCGGTGAGCGCGTACGATTACACCCCGACGGAGTTGGGGGTCTTCGTGGTGCACGCCGAGACGCAGCCCTCGACGACGCAGGATGCGGCGATCGCGACGTGGGATCAGCTGCGACGGGTTCGCGAGGAAGGAGTCGGCGAATACGAGCTGACGCGCGCGAAGCGGCTGTACGAGTCGCGGTGGGTGAGGCGATTCGAGGACATGGAAGGTCAGGCCAACCACCTCGCGGAGTGGGAGGCACTCGGCGACTGGAAGCTGGGCGACTGGTACATCGAGCGGCTCCTGACGGCAACGAGTGAGCAGCTGCTCGAGATCGCGAATCGGTACCTCGCCCCGGAACAGGCGGGAATCATCGTCTACCGGCCCAACGAGAGCGCTCCCGTGGCCGCGGACGGGGGCGCGATGCTGGCGCTACTCGAAGGCCGCCGCGCCGACGCTTTGCCGCCGAGCGCGCCGTACCGGCCGCCGTCAGCGTCGCCTAACGAGCCGATAGTGCGGCGCGAGCGCGAGCAGGCTGGAGTGATCGTGTATCGGGTGGCGTCGGGTCTGCCGATTCTCGTCAGGCTGAAGGCTGGTGCACCGCTCGTCCACGTCGGAGTGTTCGCGCTCGGGGGCGCGACGGCGGAGACGGAGGCGAGCGCCGGACTCACGACGTTGATGGTGCGGAGCGCGCAGAAGGGGACAACGACGCGCACGGCGCTCCAGATTGCGGAGGAGGCGGAGATGCTCGGGGGGAGCGTCGGGGGATCGGTCGGATCGGACAGCTTCGGGTGGACCATCTCGGTGCCGACAAGCTACGTGAGCGCAGCGATGGCGCTGCTCGCGGACGTCGCGCAGCACCCGACGTTCGAACCCGAAGCACTGGAGACGGAACGCGCGGTCGCGATCGCCGACGTCATCGCGTCACGGGACGACATGTTTCGCTATCCGATGCGACTGGCGACGCAGGCGGCGTTTCGAGGGCACCCGTATGGCGTACCGGCAACGGGAACGGAAGAATCGCTGCGCGCAATCGAGCACACGCACGTCGCGGTGTGGCACCGCGAGCAGCTGCTCGGTCCCGAGGCCAGTCCCGTAGTGGTGATCGTGGCCGACGGCGACCCGGACGCACTCGCGGCGATCGCGGCGCGGGAGTTCGCCGAGCTGGGTCGCGCCGAGCCGTCGCGTCTGACGACACCGGAATGGCCGGCGAGTGCCGTGACGAGCGCGGAGCGCCGAGACAAGGCGCAGACAGCAATGGGGCTGCTCTTTCCCGGACCGACCCGCACGGACCCGGATCGCTTCGCCGCGTCGATGATCGCGAGCGTGGCGAGCGGTCTGGGTGGGCGCTTCTTCGACGAGTTGCGCGACAAGCAGTCGTTATGCTACACGGTGACGGCGTTCAGCTCGACGCGGCGCGCGGCCGGCACATTCGGCGCGTACATCGCGACGTCGCCGGATAAGGAGGAGGCGGCGCGGAACGGCTTGCTGGCGGAATTCGAACGGCTGCGCACCGAGCCGGTGACGGCCGAAGAGCTCGAGCGGGCGCAGACGTACGCCATTGGAGTACACGCGATCCAGCAGCAGAGCGGGAGCGCGGTGCTGGGGGACGTCATCGACGCGTGGCTCTTCGGGCAGTTGAGCGATCTCGAAACATTCGAGCGGAGCGTGCGGGGGGTGACGGCGGAGCGCATGCAGCGGCTGGCGCAGCGCTATTTCGATCCGAGTCGGCGCGTGGAGGGAGTCGTCCGCGGAGTGGGGCGCGCTGTTTAGCGGACGTGCCCCGCGCGCCTACGGCGTCGGCGTGGTGATGGTGGCTTCGCGGAGAGCGCGCATGGCGCCCATCACGTAGATCGTCGCCTCGCGGAGGCGGCCGCTGGGGGAGCGGAGACCGCGCGCCTGGCCATAGTCGCCGGCCTCGTAGACGAGCATTCCCTTGATCGCCGGATGCGCGGTGGCCCAGGCCAGGATGTCCCAGATCGCCTGTGCCTGGCTCGCTTCACCATGGGCGAGCGGGTAGCCGCCGGCGGCGAAGACCCAGTGTTGCTTCGCGGGCGGTACGACGGCCATCCACCGATCGGCGGTGCGGGTGTATGCGTCGAGCGCCTCCGCGCCTCGTCGGTCAGGAAAGAACGAGAAGCCGAGGATGTCTATCGGTGACGCGGGGCCCGCGGCCCAGGCGTAGAGCGCGCTGTCGCGGGAGTCGAACGCGGATGCGGCGAGGCCGATCCGGATTCGGCGATCGACCGATTTCGCGGCCTGGGCGGCGTCCGTGAAGTACTCCTCCCATGCCGGCAGCTGCAGCCGGCCGACGAGCCGCTCGCCAACCCCATAAGGATCCTCTGCCGGCAGGAGGATGTCGGGATGCAGCCGCCTAACGATGCGCCGAATGGCGGCGAGGCGGGCGCGCGTGTCGAGCGGGACGTGGCGCAGCTCCGGCAGGAGCTTGCCGCGATAGCCGAGGGTGACGATGAGAATCGTGCTGTCGCGCTGAAGCTGATCGAGGGCGCGCGCAAGTGAGTCGAGCACAGCGTTCGTGACGTCGGGGACGACGACGATGCCAACGACGTCCGCCGTGAGAGTGTCGGCGAGAGCAAGGTCTCCCGCGACCGCCGGTGGTGGCGGTGGGCTGCCGACGTCGGGAAAGAGCTTGACGCCGATCGCGAAATCGCCCTCGGGACGTTCGGTGAGCCGATCCGAGGCGTGCGCGCGGTAGCTGCGAACCGCCTTGATGGCGACGGGCAGCTGGAACGCGATACCGACGGACCAGCCTAACGCGACGGCCGAGAGGAGAGCACGAAAGCTTGCGGTGACGGCGCGCAACGCGGGAAAGGCGGGCGCGATCATCGGCACGTTGAGGTAGAGCGGATTCGCGATTGCCGCCTGCGTCGTGGCAAGCGACAGCGCCGCCGTCTGGGCGGTGAGCAGAAGCAGGAACGGCTGCGCCGGCTCGAGTCCACGAGACGCCATATACCGCACGACGCCCGCCCCGGCGATCACGACGTCGTAGATGGCGATGGGAATTCCCCATGCGGGGTTGACGACGCGGCGGGCGAGCGCGTAGACGGCCTGCGCAGCGAAGATGACGAGCACCGCTGGCCAGATCCAATCGACGTAGAGGATGGCGCGTCCGGTGATGACTGTCGTGGAGGCAAGCGCGACGACGAGCGCGGGCAGCACGAGCAGGCCCGCGAGTCCGGACAAGGCGGCGAATCCGCGCGGCGCCTGTGGCACGCGCGCTATGCGCCCGGCAAGGACGATGTCCCAGACGACGATGACGAGGCAGAGCGCGAGGTGCGCGGGGGGGAGCCAGACGCTCGTCAGCACACGATCGATCTCGAGTCGTTAGGCGCGGTCGCGGGCGTCGCGATGGACGTTGCGCGCGGTGAGGCGGCGCGCGAAGACGTCGACGGCGCGGGACGCGTCGATGGTACGCGGCGCGAGCACGTCGACGAGCAGGAGCTCGCGTTCGGGAACGGCATGCACGGTAATGTGGCAATCGTCGTGCAAGAGCACCGCGGTGAGGCCGCCGGCGCGTCGGTCACGCATCGTTGGTATGCCGCCGGCGTTGATTCCCGCGGCGCTCGCGGCGGCGACGAGCAAGCCGCTGATGAGGGCGCGGTCGGCCAGCTGGTTCGCCGGTACGCCGAGAAAGTCAGCGGTGAGGTGCTGATACTGGCGAGACAAGCGCGTCAGAGCACCGACGAAGGAGGGACGAATCACCGTGTCGCTGCTCGCCAAGCTAGACCGGGTGCGATGGAGTAGCAAGCAGTGGGACGCGGGTGGCGGGACGCGGGACGCGGGTTGCGCCACTAGCTTTCGTGCTCCATGCACTGGCCGCTCTCGCGCTTCGCGCATGCTCGCATTGGTCGCGAGAGATTCGCTGCCGCGTTCGCACTGCTCGCGCTCGCGCCGCGCGTGCACGCGCAACAAGCCGCGCGGAGAGCGCTTCCGCCGCTCGAGCTGCGCGCCGATGTGATCGATCCGCGCTCCTCAAAAAACGGGACGCTGCAGGTGGGCCTCGGTGTCAACCTCCCGCTCGGCTCCTACGTGCGCCTCGAGCTCGATGGAGCCGGTGGCGTCACGCGTCGCGCGGCAATGGACCATCACAGTGGGCGGGGAGACGCGCTCGTGCGATTTCTGCTGGATCCATTCGCGGAATCGTCGTGGGGGCTGTCGATTGGCGGCGGGATGAGCGCACTCTTTGCCGAGGGCGCGAGGACGCGCGAGTATCTGGTCGTCGTGGCGGACGTGGAAGCACCGCGCGTGGGCGGGATCGTGCCGGCGCTGCAGGTTGGCCTCGGCGGCGGCGTGCGGGTCGGACTCGTGGCGCGCGCCTATCGGCGCGGCCGCCGTTAGGCGTAACGAAAAACGCCTCCACCGCAACTGCGGTGGAGGCGTACATCGTCTGTCGTCAGGCCGCGGAGACGTCGGCGGCGTCGTGCTTCTTGGGCGGCTGAGCGAAGCGCTCACCCAGCTTGCGGAGCTCGCCGAGCTGATCGGTGGTGAGCTCGGGAAAGCGTTCCGTCATGTACTGCATGGTCTCGCTGAACCACTCGACCTGATGCTCAGCGGCGGAATCGACCACGCCGCATCGCATGATGTGTTGAAACAGCTCGTCCCGGGCCTCCTCGAACGCGGTCGGGGCAGCTGTCGGAGTCCTGCTTCGGTTCTTCTGTTTGGCCATGTACGAGTCTAGAGGGTGAAATGGCGAGAGAAACTTAACAAAGCTTGCCCTCATCCTACAGACGCGCTCGCGAGACGATTCGTTGAATCATCGGCGCGGGCGAAGGGTCGGACGAGTCAGGCGTGAAATCTCGAGGACATCATGACACGTTGAACACGTGCACGAGTCGTTCCGGAGGATTCGTTCTCAGAGTGATAAACCAGCGCGACGACAGAGTTTCACGAGCCCGGCACTTCTCGCGCGGCACTCGCGCCGTCGAACTCGAGGACGAGATTGATGAGCGTTTCCGGGGACTCCTCGGGGACTAAACGACCGACATTCGGCAGGCGCGCGATCCGGCAGCCGGGTATTTCCTCCGCGAGGCGTTCCGGTGCGGCTCTGTCACGGCCGCGATGCGCGAGAAAGTGATCCTGCTCGCCCCAGACGATGAGCGTTGGCTGGTCGATCTGGGTGAGCTCGATCTCGTCGAGGTCCTCGCCGT